>Ga0233377_1000068_pt1 | contig 70247 bp, 53 predicted proteins | sample ElkDunMinimDraft_6_FD_191540 | JGI IMG/M metagenome (GOLD analysis project Ga0233377, IMG submission 191540) | Fecal eukaryotic communites from dung pellets of Tule Elk in California, USA - Elk Dung E36 | ecosystem: Host-associated > Mammals > Digestive system > Large intestine > Fecal | place...
TGCTCCGTCGAGCCCGTTGGCACCTGCGGGTCCTTCGGGGCCGGGTGCTCCGTCGAGGCCTGCGGGTCCTGCCGGTCCGGGTGCGCCGTCGAGTCCGTCGGCGCCGGGAGGTCCTTCGGGTCCGGGAGGTCCTTCGGGGCCGGGTGCTCCGTCGAAGCCTGCGGGTCCGGGAGGTCCTTCCGGTCCGGGTGCTCCATCGAGACCTGCGGGTCCGGGGGGTCCTTCGGGTCCGGGTGCTCCGTCGAGGCCTGCGGGTCCTGCTGGCCCGGGTGCGCCGTCGAGTCCGTCGGCGCCGGGAGGTCCGTCGGCGCCGGGAGGTCCTTCGGGTCCGGGAGGTCCTTCGGGGCCGGGCGCTCCGTCGAGGCCTGCGGGTCCTGCTGGCCCGGGTGCGCCGTCGAGTCCGTCGGCGCCGGGAGGTCCTTCCGGCCCGGGGGGTCCTTCGGGTCCGGGTGCTCCGTCGAGACCTGCGGGGCCTGCCGGTCCGGGTGCTCCGTCAGCGCCCGCGGGGCCTGCCGGACCTGTGTAGCCTCGGGGACCCATCGGGCCCCTGGGGCCTGCTGGGCCCTGGATCCCTTCAGGGACCCGGCAGAGGAAGACGGGCAGCCCCAGCCACTTGCACAGCGGGATGTAGATCGCATCGCTCGCGGCGGGGTGCACCCCCTTGTGGATGATCGCTCCGGTTGTTACGACATCACTGCTGTGGACCACGGTGGGCAGGGATATGAAGTTCGTGCAAATGCTGGAAAGCACCATGGGGCAGGGGTCACCCTGTGTGCTTCCGGCAGATTGGATTTCGTCGTAGCGAGCCTGCGCCGATATCTGAAGTTGCGAATCTGCCGAAACTGGGACAGGGGAGTGCAGAAGCAGGACAGCCCCGGCGAGCGCGCCGCCCGCAAGGGTCCGTTTCATGAAAGTAGACACGTGCGTTGTCTCTCCCCTCCTGTTGAGAGAAAACGCCGTGCGGACATTCTTGAGACGCCTGGGAGATAGGCGGGAGAAGTGTGCTTCAAATCTGGAGTAGAAGCTTGATGGAGGGTGCGCGTTTCTTTGCTGTCCAAACATTTGATTATGTTTATAGACTGTTAATGGCGTCGTTGTTATGATTATCTGGATAGGCGGATGATGATGGGATAAAACGTAAATTAAGCTATGGGTTTGTTTCGCGCCGGGGTTCCGTGACCGGATCCGGTTTCCGGGCCTGCCGCTCGGACCCACGCGGTTTCGCGTGGCCGGACGACGCCGGGGCGCGGAAGGCCCGCCGGTAGGCCGAGGGGGAGGTGCGCATCACCCGGGTGAAGTGATGGCGGAAGGTCGCCGCGCTGTCGAAGCCCACTCTGGCCGCCGGTGTCACCGACATCGTCGTGGTCGACTCCCGAAGCCGGGAGAGCTGGGAGCAGGGCCATGTCCTGGGAGCCGTCCACCTGCCCACCGCGCTGATCGCCGCCCGCGCCCGCTCGGTCGTTCCCCCGGGGTGACCGTGGTGACCTACCGCTGGGGCCCGGGACGCAACGGCGCCACCCGGGCCGCCCCGAAGTTCGGGATGCCCCGGGTGCCGCCGGCGGGCGCGCCCGTCACGACGGGATGGGGATGTGGAGCTTCGGCAGGCCCTGCGGCTCCTTGCCCGGATACTCGCCCCCCAGCATGGTGGCGACGGTGTAGAGGTGCCAGGCCTGGGTGGGTTTCTTCAGGACGGGGTCGGCGAACAGCTTGCGCACCTCGTCGGGCTTGACGATGGGAGACAACAGGTCCAGGTGGTCGAGGACGTGGTCGCGCATCAGGCCGGTCAGTTCGGTGCCGGGGTTGGTCCGCCAGTTCCAGCCACCACCTCCGGTCTTCGGCACGGTCAGCGCCTGCGGCCTGCGCTGCCAGGGGTAGTAGCGCTTCCCGGCGGTGAACCGCCACGGCTTGCCCTCGACCGGGATGTTTCTCAGGGACGGGGCCAGGATGCCGAGCAGCTCGTAGATGACCTCCTCCGACAACCGCCAGGTCTGGTCGAGACCCAGCGCGGCGCGGACCACCCGGTTGTCGAAGAACGGCCAGATCTGGTCGCCTCTGCGCAGTGAGCCCGCCCGTGCCCCCGCCTGCCAGCGGCCGACCTTGTAGGAGATGTACATGTGGTCGAGCGCCTCCAGCGGAGCCCGCTTTCGCCAGGGCTCGGCCAGCTCGCGGGCGTGTTCGTTGGCCTCCTCGGTGAACAGCCCGGGATCGCGCAGGAAGGTCACGTCCACCCGGCGGCGCAGCGCCTTCTCGCTCAGGTCGCTCTGGAGCAGCAGCAGGCTTCCGGCCCGCAGGCTCTCCCCGCTCTGCCCCGACATCGTGGGTTTGGCGCTGTAGGGGAGGTAACCGACGATCGACTCGTACGCCGACGTCATGCCCTCACAGGCGCGCAGCGTCTCGTGGGTCCGCGTGAGGGGGTGCTCGACGACGATCGCGTCCTTCTTCTCGGCGCGGACCGGAGGGATGACGGTGTGCTCGATGCGGAGCGCGCGGGTGACCTTCCTGGCGATGATCACGTCAGGGTTCGTGTCCAGACCGTTGGTGGTCGCGCGCAGCGGGATACCGGCCGCGTGCAGCACCGCGGCGATCAGGCGGCTGTCCCTGCCGCCGCTGAGGGCGAGGTTCACCGGCTCCCTGGTCGTGCGCAGCGGCTCCACCGTGGCTAAAAGCGCCTCGGCCAACTCCCTGACGAGGCGCTTCCTGTGCCTGCGTGACTCCGGCACGGGCACGGCCGTGGGGAGCGGGGTCGTGGTGATCGTACGCCGGCCGTTTCTCACCGTCACCGATGAGGACGGTGGCAGTGTGGTCACCCCTCGGTAGGGCGTCTCGTCCGACAGGAAGTATCCCTGCCTGATCATCGACTGCAGCGCGAGCACGTCCCACTCCACACGCTCGCCGCCGCTCGCGAGATGGACCAGCAGCGCCCGGCTGCCGATCACGTGCACGTCGGGGGTCTCGGCGTAGTAGACCGGGCAGATCCTGTGGACGGCGGTGGCCGCGGACAGCTCGTCCTCGGTCGCACGGAACACCGAGAAGCACCCGCCGATCGCCTCGGTGTCCAGCACCGGCATCGCCGCCAGCCGGTTCACGTCGCCGGGGGCGGTCAGGTAACCGTTCAGCCCGGTGACCCGGTCGTGGCCGGTCTCCAGCAGGGGAGGGCGCCGCGAGTCGTCGGGTTCGTTGGTCCAGGAGAACACCGCGATGCCGGGACGGTGCCACTCCCGGGACCTGATGACCTCGGGCGGTACGGCGAACGCGCTTTCGATCGCGCCCCTCACGGCGTGCGGCATCGCCTCGGGTATTCCGGCTCCTGGGTGTTTGGCCGCGAGGCCGAGATACACGCGCATGGTGCAGGATCCTATGACGCCTTTTTTCAAGACAGCTGTGAGTTCGTCTCGACAGGATGGCGGTCTTGAACGAGATGCCGTCACCCGCACGACGGCCGTCGCCCGCGGCGTCCGAGACGAACCAGCCGGGCCTGCCCACCCCCTACTCGCCTTCGTCGAGGGAGGCGGCACCGCAAGGACGGCGCCCGGGAGTCTTCGGGGAGGAGGCGCCCGTGGCGCACGGTGCCTCGCCGTTCGAGCGGGCGCTCGGGCTCAGCGGGCGCGACCCGGCCTGGAAACCCTGATCACGCGCCGAACACGGTTAGCGCTCGCTTGGGTCAAGCTCCCGGCGAACCGCGGGGAGGAGTCGTCGTAGGGGATGACACGTACCCCCCAGGAGGCGACATGAAGTCACGCCCGCTCGCCATCGTCCCCGCCGTGCTCGCGCTGCTCGCGCTGATGTTCGCCGCCGCCTGCGGCGGTTCGGGCGGCGAACTCGACAGTCAGCCGATGCCGGAATCCGGAAGGGCGGCCCCGTCCATGCCCTCCGACGTCGCCCCCGAGGCCGGAGACCAGGGCAGCGCCGAAACCGAGTCAGAAGCCCGAGCCACTCCCGGGGGCGAGGCCCCCCGGGCCGAGGCCACCCGGAGGCGCGACACCTCCGCCGAGCAGATCTCCACCTTCGCCCTCGACGTGGACACCGCCTCGTACGGCTACAGCAAACGGGTCCTCACCGAGGGCAGGTTGCCGGAGGCGGGGCAGGTCAGGCCGGAGGAGTTCGTCAACTCCTTCGCTCAGGACTACGCGGAACCCGAGGACGACGGTTTCACCGTGCACATGGACGGCGCCCGCACCCCGGGAAACGGCACCGCGCTGCTCCGCGTCGGCCTGCAGACCCGGAGGGCGAGCGCGCAGACCCGGCGCCCGGCGAATCTCACCTTCGTGGTGGACGTGTCCGGCTCGATGGGCGAGCCCGGCAGGCTCGACCTGGTGAGGGATGCCCTGCACAAGCTCGTCGACCAGCTCGGGCCCGGCGACCAGATCTCCCTCGTGGCCTTCAGCGACGAGGCGGACGTCGTCCTCTCCATGACCCCCGCGACCGACAGGGAGAAGCTCCACGCCGCCGTCGAACGCCTCGCCACCCAGCAGTCGACGAACCTGGAGGCGGGGCTGACCGGGGGATACGCCGAGGCGGCGGCGAGCTTCAGGCCGGTGGCCGTCAACCGCGTCATCCTGCTCTCCGACGGCCTGGCCAACGTTGGGGACACCACCTGGCGCGGCATCCTCGACCGGGTCGAGGCTGCCGCGGCCAAGAAGATCACCCTGCTGTGTGTCGGCGTCGGCCGTGACTACGGCGATGAGCTGATGGAGCGGCTCGCCGACAACGGCGACGGCGCCGCGGTCTACGTCAGTTCCGTCGACGACGCGCGCAAGGTCTTCGTCGAGCAGCTCGCCACCAACATCGACCTGCGCGCCCGCGACGCCAAGGCGCAGGTCGTGTTCAACCCCTCGGTCGTGGAGTCCTACCGTCTGATCGGCTATGAGAACCGGCGGCTCGCGACCGAGGACTTCCGCGACGACACCAAGGACGGCGGAGAGGTCGGCCCCGGTCATTCGGTGACGGCCTTGTACGAGCTGCGGCTGCGCGGCGGGTCGTCGGGACAGCTGGCCACCGCCACCGTGCGCTGGCAGGATCCCGACACCCGCGACCCGGCGGAAGCCGCTCGCTCCCTCGCGGCGGGCGATCTGGCGACCTCGCCGTGGGAGGGGCCCACGCCGAGGTTCCAGGTCGACGTGGTGGCCGCGGGCTTCGCCGAGTATCTCCGCACCGGGGAGGGGATCGCCGGAGCCACGCCCGGCGATCTCGCCGCCCATGCAACCCGTCTGGCCGCCTCCACCGAGGATCCCGCGGTGACCGAGCTCGCCGGACTGATCGAGAAGGCCGTGTCGCTCCGGTAGACGTCCGATCGGATGGGCCGGCTCCCCGCGAGCCGGCCCCTGGGGTGGCCCGCGCCGGTTACAGGGTGCGGGGTGATCTCCTATACACTGGCGTGGTCGCCGGGTCCGGCCCGGGGGCGTCGACGAGGGGCTATGGCGCAGTTGGTAGCGCGCCTCCATGGCATGGAGGAGGTCTGGGGTTCGAATCCCCATAGCTCCACCTCCGGTCGTTCTTGAGTCAGCTCAGGGACGGCCGACGAGATCCCGTCCGATCGGTTGATCGGGCGGGATCTCGTCGTTTTCGAGGTCTCGCGATCGCTGGACGGGCTTTGGATGAGGCCTGGGGCGGCAATTGCCGCGACGGCACTTGAGTGATTAAAGGGCGATGACGCTTCTTGCGTATTCCGTACGGTGTCGCCGTCGGCTCGTTCCTGAAAATTTGTCCACGTTCTGCACTAATTCGTATGGCCTCATGCCGGTGATGAAAGTTTCTTCGGACTTTCGTGTGCGGACGAGGTCCGGGAACGAACCGCAGGGGCCTCGGCAACCGTCTTGAGTTCCCGGCCGTGGGATGACCTTCCCCTTCCGAGCAGCCAGAAGACGCCGATGACAGGCGTCGTGCGCCTTTGGGGAGATGTGGTGTTTCCCGCGCCGGGGTGATTGGTCGAATCCGGCCTGGAATGGATGCCTTGACTTAAAGGGTTAAGTGAACTTGGCTCACCGAGACCATGTGAATGACCTGGGGTTTCAGGGCGTTCGGCTCCGGTCCTGCACCCAGGAGGGAGGCAAGAATATGATCTTGCGACAACGAGGGCCGGCGATCCTCAGGAGTGCGGCGTGGATCCTCTGCCTGGCGGCGGGTCTGGTCGCGGCGCCGGTCTCCGCCGCGTCGGTCTCCGCGGCACCTGGCTGCCAGGTCGCCTACTCGGTGACCTCCCAGTGGGGCGACGGGTTCGGCGCGAGCGTCGCGATCACCAATCTGGGGGACCCGCTCAACGGCTGGCAGGTGAAATGGTCGTTTCCAGCCGGACAGGCCGTGACGCAGGGATGGAACGCGACCTTCTCCCAGAGCGGCAGCACGGTGACCGCCGCGAACGTCGCCTACAACGGCGCCCTGGCGACCGGTGCCGCCACCACGATCGGCTTCAACGGAAGTTGGAGCGGATCCAACCCGGTGCCCACCTCCTTCACCCTCAACGGGGTCGCGTGCACCGGTTCGGTCACCAACCCGCCGTCGCCGACCCCCACCCCGGTGCCCACTCCGACCCCCACCCCGACGCCTCCGCCGGTCAACACCACCGGCCTGGTCGGCTGGGCGACCCAGGGGGGCGGCACGACCGGTGGCGGCAGCGCGGCCGGCACCACGGTGACGAGCGCGTCGGCGCTGACGAGTGCCGCCTCGGGGACGGGCGCGGCCGTGATCCGGGTGTCGGGCACGATCTCCTGCTCGGGCATGCTGAGGATCGGCTCCAACAAGACGATCGTCGGTAACTCCGGAGCGACGATCGCCGGCTGTGGCCTGAACGTCTCCAACGCGTCCAATGTGATCATCCGGAACCTGACCTTCAGAAACTGGAACGACGACGCGATCAACGTCCAGTACTCGACCCGGGTCTGGATCGACCACAACACGCTGTCCAACGGCTACGACGGCGCCATCGACGTCAAACGCGCCAGCGACTACGTCACCGTGTCGTGGAACCGCCTGTACAGCCACGACAAGGCCATGCTGCTGGGGCACAGCGACGACAACGGCGCCGAGGACAGGGGCCGCCTGCGCGTGACTTACCACCACAACTGGTTCGACGGCACCAACCAGCGCAACCCCCGGGTGCGCTTCGGTAATCCGGTGCACGTCTACAACAACTACTACTCCAACGTCGGCGGATACGGCGTCGCCTCCACCCAGGGCGCCGGCGTGCTGGTCGAGGGCAACTACTTCGAGAACGTCCGCGACCCGTACCACCTGGGCGAGGCCGCGTCCGGGCCCGGCACCCTGGTGGCCCGCAACAACTATCTGACCGGTTCCGGCAGTGGGCAGCAGGGCGGTTCGGTGGCATCCATCCCGTATTCCTACGGTCTTGATGGAGCGTCCGCCGTGAAGTCCATCGTCACCTCCGGTGCGGGAGCAGGAAAGATCAACCTCTGAACGGCCGTGAAGCCGGTTTCCCGGGGAGTTACGTCCGCCTCGGCCTCGTGCCCTCGCCTCGCGGGACCGGGCCGGGGAGGGGCCGGTCCGGGGCAGGAAAGAGAAGAAACTGAATATCGCTCACCATCTTGACGCCCCCAATGGCGCTCCATAACATCCTTTTATCGATATCGGGAGTGAGTCGATCGACGACGACCCCTCAATATGGCACTCGACCAGAAATCTGGTCGAGTGCCATATTGGTGTGTGTCTCGACGGCACCATGGTGGGTGCGAGGGAGCGGGCTTGAAAGAGTCGTTCAGCCGCAGCGGAAATTGTTGGCGCGATGGGTCGAATCGCCAGGACAATCACCCTCGGCAGGAACGCGCGCCAGGGAATACGCGCGGCTTTTTTGTGTGGTCCCCGGGCGAGGAGGACCGCGATGACCGGTAGTGGCCGGAGATGAATGACCTGAAAGTCTCCTTCTCCGGCTCCCGCTCGGGTCGATGGCCCATAACGACCGGTCAGCGGAATGTGCTGAACTGGATCAGCACGGACCTGCCGGGATCGGCCGACATCCTGTCAACGGTGGTGCGCGTGCCCCGGGGAATCACCATGGACGCGGTCGGCGCGGCGCTGGGCGCGCTGATCGGTCGCCAGGAGGCACTGCGGACCCTCCTGCGGAACGGTGAGCAGTTCGTGCACGCGTCGGGGACGCTCGTCGCCACGGTGGTCGAGGCCACGGGCACCCACCAGGACTGGTTGCTGCCCGGCCGGGCTTTCGATCCCGCCGTCGACCTCCCGGTGAGGGCGAGTGTGGTGACCCGATCGGGATCTCCGTTCCTGGTCGTCCTGCACGTGTCGCACGTGGCGGCGGACCTGTTGGCGATGACGACTCTGCGCGCCGAACTCGCCGCGCTGCTGGCGGATCGGCCGCTTCCTCCCGCCGCGTACCATCCCGCCGACCATGCCACCTACGAACTCGCCCCGGCTGGGCAGCGCCGGTTGGAGGGGGCGAACAGATACTGGGCCCGTCAGCTGGCGGAAAGGCCGTTGTGCTCGCTCGGTCTGCCCTTCCGCTTTCCCGGCGCCCGCGGCCATCATCACGTGCTGCTGGGCTCCCAGGTCGCCGCGGAGGCGGTGGTCCACGTCGCGGCGAAGACAGGCGCGCGGCCGTCGGCGGTCGTGATGACCGCGTTCGCGGCGCTTCTGACACACTGGATTCAAGCCCCGGAATGCCAGCTGAACTGCCTGTGCAGCAACCGTTTCTCCCCGGAGTCGCGCGACTACGTCGGCACGCTCGCCCAGGATACGGTCATTCCCTTCAGTGCCTCGCCCTCGTTCCTGAGGTCGATCCAGCAGACGAACACCGCCGCCCTGGCGGCTTACAAATACGGCCGATACGACCCGGTTCGACTGGACGAGACGATGGGCGCGGTGGAACGGGCCCGCGGCATGCGCTATCACCGCGACGTGGTCGTCAACAATACGAGCGGCTACGCGCGTACGATCCTGCCGAGGGCCGGCGTGGAACCCGGTATGGACGACCGCGTGTTCGGTGCCCCCGCGGAGTTCGACATCTACCGGCTGGACGGCAAGATCGGCTGCGGGCTCGGCCTCGATGCCCGCCTGGCCACCGCCGACGAGACCGCCGACATCCTCGGCGGAGTCGAGCGGCTCATCGTCGCCGCCGCGGACGGCGACGTCGATCCGGCGGACTTCGGGATCCCCCCGGTGGAACGGGGACCGGGCTGGGTGCGTGCCCGTTCGTGCTGGGTCGATCTCTCCGGCGTCCAGTCCGCGGTGGATCTCGCCCTTGGCCCCGGTGCCGCACGGATCGAGGCCGTCGGCGACAGGCTCATCGCGCGGGTCGGGCGTGACACCGACGTCTCCGCCGCCGCCAGGGCGGTGGTCGAGGTGATCCTGCGCGAAGAGCGTCACGGTGTCGTCGCCCCCGGCGACTACGTGCGGGCCGTCGACTGAGAACGACCGGCGCGGCTTTCTCGATCGGCTCGGCGCGGGATGTGACATGCGGTTCGAACGGTCGCGAACGCCCCTCGCGCGCCGGATGCGAAGCCGGCGTGCGAGGGGTCGTTCTCAGCCCAGCTCGTAGTCGAGGTGGAAGGAGTGGGCGCCGTCGTCGTTGACGATCTGGCCGCCACCCCGGATACCCAGCAGCTCGCCGGTGCCGGAGTCGGGAAGGATCGTCCAGCTCAGTGCCGCCCCTCCGGCCGTGTGGTGGAGCACGAAGGTGCCCTTGCGGCCGTGCGCGGTGCCGGTGAAGCGTTCGAAGCCCACGTAGGCCGCCGAGGTCTCGACCGGGGGGATCGCGGTGATGAGGTCGGCGGTGCTGGTGCCGACCAGGTCGCCGTCGAAGGTCTTGGTGAGGTGGACGCGGGAGAGCGTCGCCCCCTCGGCCTCGTCGTAGGTCTGCGATTCCCAGCTGTCGATGGTGAAGGTTCCTGTGGCGCGAGGCATATGTGCTCCCGTGTGGACTTCCGGATCTCACGCCCAATCCTGGCGACCGTACCTGACGTCTGATGTCAGGTACGGATCCGCGTTGCGGCCGCTATGAGAGCTTCCATTTGTCCATGTTCCAGGTGATGGTCGACTGCGCGGGGTTGGGGACGACGTTCTGGAGCCTCTCGTCCCAGGCGCTGAGGCCCGGATGCTGGAAGAGCGGGATGGTGGCCAGGTCGCTCCAGAGCCTTTTCTCGATCTCGCCGATGATCGGGTTGTGGGCCTTCAGGTCCACCGTCGAGTTCAGCTTCGCGATGAGGCGGTCCACCTGCTCGCTGGAGTAGCAGCCGTTGTTGCTGCCCTTGTTCTGGGCGTCGCACTTTCTCGGCGAGGTGAAGTTGGAGGCCCAGCCGCTGACCAGGGCGGAGCCCGACCAGGCGAACAGGGCCACGTCATAGCCGTTGCTCGGCAACACGTTGCCGAGGAAGTCCTGGGAACCCTTGTCGACGACCTTGAAACCGGCCTTGTCGCAGGCCTCGATGATGAGCTGGACCGCCGCGGTGCGGCGCGGGTTCGGGGTCTGGTAGCCGATGTTCACCTCCAGGCCCGTCTTGCCCGCCCGCCGCAGCAGCGTCCTGGCACCCGCGATGTCCTGCCGCGCGTACAGGCCCGCGCTGCCGCTGGCCGCGACGACGGCCGCGCTGTTGGCCTGGAAGGGGGCCACGGTGCGGACCTCCAGGGGCTTGGCGGCGGGCGCGACCGGTCCGATCAGGGTGTTGACGATGAGCTGCCTGGGCACGCACCTGGCGAACGCCTCACGCAGTCTCCTGTCCCTGAAGGGGCTGGAGTCGAAGTTGAAGTCCAGGTGCTCGTAGGTGTACTTCTCGAAGACGCCGACCTTCACGCCCCGCAGCGACTGCAGTTGCCTGAGCACGTCGGGTCCCGGCTGGGGCTCGACGATCTGGACCTCGCGATTCTGCAGCGCCTGGGCCTGCTCGTCGAGGGTGATGAAACGCTCGACGATCGTCGGGGTCGCGGCGGGGGTGCCCCACCACCTGTCGTTGGCGACCAGGGTGAGCCGCTGCCCGGCGTCCAGCTTGGAGAGCTTGTACGGCCCCGAGGACGGGATCAGTTCGGCGTCGGGCAGCCTGCCCTCGGAGACCCAGCCGTCGTTGAAGAACCTGATGCCCTTCTCAATCCTCTTCGAGTCCGCCCTTCTGATCGCCGCGATGAACTCCTCCTCGGAGAGCCCGTCCTGCTTGGCGACCACATGGGCGGGCATCATCTCGGTCGCGCCGGGCCCTCCGGCCACCCAGTCCGCGAACGGCTTGTCGTAGACCAGGGTGAACTCCTTGCCGCCCTTCTCGCAGTCGGGGATCCGAGTGTCCCGAAGGCCGGTGGTGTCGGCGGAGGCGAAACCCTTGACCTTGCCGGACCGAAAGGCCCACCACAGCATGACGTCGTCGCAGTCGATCGGGGTGCCGTCCGACCAGACCGCCTTGGCGTTGATGGTGTACTTGACGCTCAGCGGGTCGTCGGAGATCTTCTCGTACGTCCCGAAGTCCTTGTCGGGGGTGATCGCGCCCTTGTCGCCGTAGAACCAGAAGCCCGTCAGCACCCGCTGCAGCGGGGCGGCGTTGCGCGTGGCGTTCTCCGCGGTGGTGTTGTTGTTGTAGGAGTGGAACTCCTGCTCGTAGGCGTAGGTGATGGTCTCCCTCGATGGACCCGGCTCCGGGTCCGAGGCCAGGGGATCGTCCGCCGTGCCGTCGTCCGCGCAGGCGCCCAGCATGAGCGAGCCGGCGGCGAGCAGCGCGAGGAACCTTCCTGGCTTTCGTGCGTGGAACACGGCACCACCCCTTCGATCGCCCGGTTCCCTGCAAGGCCCCCGTGCAGGTCGAGCATCGTCATTTCCGCGGCCGGGCGAGGCCCGGACGGGCCTCGTGCCCGCTCCCTGCCTGTCCGGGCGCGAAACCCTCAGGTCAGGAGGATAGGAAAAACGTAACCTTTGAGCGAATTCACCCAATATGTGAGATAGAGATCTTGGGGGTTCGCGTCACGGGTGTATCCGTGAACTGGAAGTTCTCTGGCCTGATTCTTGCGGTTATTGGCACTCAGGCCACTCGTTGGGTGGGAACCGCCCCATGATTATGGGGCGCATGACAACGACTCTTCGGGCGCTCAAGCGCAGACCGCACCGCGCCTGGATCGTGGCGGGAGTCGCGTTCGTGGCCATCCTCGGTGCGGCGGGGTTCCGGGCGACGCCCGGCGTGCTGATCACACCGCTGCAGGAGGAGTTCGGCTGGTCCCGGGGCACGATCTCGCTGGCCGTCTCGGTCAACCTCCTGCTCTACGGGCTGACCGCGCCCTTCGCCGCCGCGCTCATGGACCGCTTCGGCATGCGCAGGGTTGTGACGTACGCCCTGCTGCTGGTCGCCGCGGGCAGCGGGTTCACCATCCTGATGAACGCTCCCTGGCAGCTCATCCTCTGCTGGGGCGTCCTGGTCGGGCTCGGCACCGGCTCGATGGCCCTGGTCTTCGCCGCCACCCTCACCGAACGCTGGTTCGTCCGCCACCGCGGCCTCGTCATCGGCGTGCTGACGGCCGGTGGCGCCACCGGGCAACTCGTCTTCCTGCCCGTCCTCGCTCACCTGGCGGCGGACAGGGGGTGGCGGTCGGCGGCCGCCACGGTCGCCGTCGCCGCCCTCGCCGTGGTCCCCCTGGTCTGGTTCCTGCTGCGCGACCGGCCGGAGGAGGTGGGCACCACAGCTCTGGGCGCCGACCCCGCCGCACCCCCCGCCGTCCGGCCGGCACGGGTGGGGGGCGCCGCCTCACGCGCCCTCGGCGTGCTGTGGAGCGCGGCGCGTACGCGTCCCTTCTGGCTGCTCGCCGGAGGCTTCGCGATCTGCGGGATGAGCACCAACGGCCTGGTGGGCACCCACTTCATCCCCGCGGCCCACGACCACGGCATGACCGAACCCATCGCCGCGGGCCTGCTCGCCCTGGTCGGGATCTTCGACGTGGTCGGCACCGTCGCGTCCGGCTGGCTGAGCGACAGAGTCGACTCGCGCATCCTCCTTGGCGCCTACTACGGACTGCGTGGCCTGTCGCTGATGGCCCTGCCGAGCCTGTTCGAGGCCACCGTCGAGCCCAGCATGCTCGTCTTCATCATCTTCTACGGCCTCGACTGGGTGGCCACGGTCCCGCCGACGATCGCCCTGTGCCGCCAGGTCTACGGCGCGGACGGTGCCGTGGTGTTCGGCTGGGTCTTCGCCTCCCACCAGGTCGGCGCCGCGATCGCGGCGGTCGCCGCGGGGGTCACCCGTGACCACTTCGGCGCCTACGACCTCGCCTGGTACGCCGCTGGACTGCTCTGCCTCGCCGCCGCCGTCATGTCGATCGCCGTCATCGGGAAGTCGTCCCCCGGCGGGGAGGCCACCACGGGAAAGCGGGCATCCTTGAAGGCGTGAGAGAACGAGGCGGGCGAACCGCGGGAGACGGAACCGGATCGGACGCGCGGCGACAGGGAAGGATCGCATGACCGGCGCCGGGGACGACACGACGGCGGCGACGGGAGGGACGGCCGGCCGGGACGGCGCCGTCGGCGGAGACGCAGACCGGGACAGGAGGGTCCTCCCGCTCGTGGTGCGCATCGAGCGCTCCGCGCCGCCCGAGCGGACCGACGCCCTGGAGGCGGCGGCACTGGCCGTGCTGGCGCTGCTCGACGACCCGCGCGCCCTCGACGGCGGTGAGTGGGCCGAGGCGGTACGGGTCTGGGACGGCAGCCGGTTCAGGAAGGTCGTCCGGCGGGCGCGCGGCGCGGAGTGGCGCAGGGTGCTCGACCTGCCCGGTGTCACCGTCGCCTCGGGCACCGCCGAGGTCCGCGTCCACCCGCCGGTCCCGCTGGACGGCTGGCCCAAGGACCTCTCCAGGCTCCAGGTCTCCGGCACCGAACTCACCGACTCCTCCGAACCGGGCCCAGCGGGAGACGTGGTGCTCTGGCTCAACCCGGGACTGACGATGTCGGCGGGCAAGGCCATGGCCCAGGCAGGGCACGGCGCCCAGCTCGCCTGGCAGGCGAGCGGAGACGACGCCAGGAGGGCCTGGCGGGACAAGGGCCTGGCGGCCTCCGTGCGTACCGCCGATCCCGCCGCGTGGGCCGGGCTGGTCGCCTCACGCCTGCCGGTGGTCAGGGACGCCGGGTTCACCGAGATCGAGCCCGGTTCCCGTACGGTCGTCGCGGACGCCCCCTGGCTGCGCGAGGGCGGCCGGTGACCCCTCCGGGGAGCTCGATCCCGTACGGCGGGTCGCCCTCGGCCGGCGAGAGGCCCGGCGCGTCGGCGCGCGATCGGCAGGTTGACGTGCGGTTCCCGCCTCGGATGAGGAGACAGCGGACGTGAGCCCGGTCCCGCATCGCGGGCACATCCCGGATTCGTCGCGGAGCGTTTCACACGGGGGCGAGAAAGATACTCGTTCTCGAAGTGTGATGGGGATCGCGCACGAGAAAACCGGATTTGTCGTACGCTCCCGATCGTGCTCGATGGGTTAGGTGGGACTCAAGGGACCCGGGAGACGGGTTCCGCGCCGTCATACGCGACCGCCGAGGCGGCAACATCGGATATGCCGAGAATCGTGGCGGAGATTCCCCCGAAGCTACCGGATTCCCCCGTGAAACGATCCCGCATCGGCGACCTGCCGATGCGCGTGATCTACCGAATCCTGGCCGGGGGCGTCGCGATGGTCGTGGCCGCGGTCGCGACGGTGGTCGGCTTCGTCTCCTCGGGCTCCTCAGATCAACCGGGCGAGGGAAAGACGGGGCAGATCACCGCGCCATCAGCCGCGCCCCCCTCGCCCGGTTCAGTCTCGGCGGAGCCGTCCACCTCGGTGTCGGAGCAGGCGTCCACGCAGGCCGCCGCCGCGCAGGCGCCCCCCTCACAGGCCCCCTCCGCGTCGGCTTCCCCCAGCCCTTCCGAGACGGCCGCCCCTTCCTCGGGGTCCGACGGCTTCGAGCCCGCGCCCGACCGCAGTGCCGTCATCGCGGCCCTCGCCGACCCCCGGGTGCCCGGCCCGCCGCGCGACAAGCGGCTCGGCCGCCTCTCGGGCAAGGCGGCCAAGAGCAAGCGGCGCCTCCAGGACGAAAGATCAGGCGTGTCGCTGGTCCGCCTGGGCAAGCCCTGGAAGGTCTTCGGCGCGTCACCGTTCGCCACCAAGCAGGTGCTGCCGAAGGTGAAGGGAGCAGGTCACCGGGCGATGGTCGTGAGCTGCCCGGTGCCGATCCTGGTGCAACAGAAGTCCAAGGACACCGCGCTGCTGGCCGCCCGCTGGACGCTCAACCACCACCCCAAGGGCGGCAAGATCACCTGGACCGCCTCGCAGCCGACCAAGAACGGCTGGCTGCTCGCTTACCGGGTGAAGTACAAGCTGAAGGGCAAGACGCGCTCCTCCATGGCCGCCGTCGCCGTGACCGAGCTCCCCGGCGCCAAGCCCGCGATGCTTTTCGCGACGATTCCCGACACTCAGAGCAAGTACTGGCGCGCCATCAACACCGCGGTCTCCTCGCTCCGGCCCATGGCGAGATGACAGGGGGAGCCGCGCTAGGCTCGGTCGCCGTGACCCAGATCGTCCTCGCCTCCGCCTCTCCCGCCCGCCTCGCCCTGCTCCGCAGCGCCGGACTCGATCCCAAAGTGATCGTCAGCGGCGTGGACGAGGACGCCGTCACCGCCGACAGCCCGAGCGAGCTCTGCCTCACGCTGGCCCGCGCGAAGGCGGCCGTGGTCGCCGGTGGCCTGAGCAGCGGGCTGGTCATCGGCTGCGACTCGATCCTCGAACTCGACGGCCGCGCCTACGGCAAGCCGTCCTCGCCCGAGGAGGCCGTGGCCCGCTGGCGCGACATGCGCGGACGTGAGGGACGACTGCTCACCGGCCACTGCGTCATCAACGCCGCGGACGGGCGCGAGGCGGCGGAGGTGGGCGCGACGGTGGTGCGCTTCGGCACCGCCGGAGACGACGAGATCGCCGCCTATGTCGCCACCGGCGAGCCTCTCCACGTCGCGGGGGCCTTCACCCTGGACGGCCGCGGCGGCTGGTTCGTCGACGGCATCGACGGCGACCACGGCAATGTCCTGGGAATCTCCCTGCCCCTGCTCCGCCGCCTCCTCGCCACCCTCGGGGTCTCCGTTCCCGGCCTCTGGCAGCGTCCCTGAGGGCACGGCTTCCTCTCCTGGGACGTCTGCCGCCCGCTCGCGGGGTCGCCGGCCGTCCTCCCGAGGGCGGCCGATCCCGATAATCTTCCGCCATGGGTCATTTCCGCTCCTTTATGGACGGCATCGGGTTCTTCTTCCAGGGACTGCGCTGGGTCGCGCGGAACCCGCGCTGGTGGCTGTTCGGGCTGATTCCGGCGCTGATCGCGTTCGCCCTCTACGCGGCCGGCCTCTACTTTCTCGGCACGAACGCGCTGGACATCGCCGCGTGGGGCACGCCGTTCGCCGACGGATGGGGCGAGGCGGCACGGACCGCGCTGCGGGCGCTGGTCGGACTGGCGATCTTCGTCGCCGGACTGATCCTGTCGGTGGTGACCTTCACGGCGATCACCCTGATCCTGGGCGATCCCTTCTACGAGAAACTCTCCGAGAAGGTGGAGGAGACCTACGGGGAGGTGCCGAGCGGCCACGACCTTCCGCTGTGGAAGTCGATCCCCCGATCCGTCAGGGACAGTGCGATCACCCTTGGATGGCTGCTGCTGTTCACGATCCCGCTCTTCTTCCTCGGTTTCGTGCCGGTGATCGGGCAGACCGTGGTGCCGGTTCTGGGCGCCCTGGTCTCAGGATTCTTCCTCACGGTCGAGCTGACCGCGCTGGCCCTTGAGCGCAGAGGGCTGGTGCGCAAGAGCCGGTTCGGCCTGCTCAGGGGGAACAAGGCTCCCACGCTCGGCTTCGGGGTCCTGCTCTTCCTGCTCTTCCTCATCCCGTTCGTCGCGGTGGTCGCGATGCCCGCCGCCGTGGCGGGCGCGGCCATCATGGTCCGCACCCGTCTGGCGCCGGCCCTCCCCCCGGAGGGAAGGGCGGCAGGCAGCCCGCGCGTCGACAGGGAGGTCTGAGGGGCAGGCCACGGGAAGGGACGCCCGGCCCCTCGGCGCGTCCCGTCCCGCCGTCGGCCGGCGAGGCGAGGAGCAACGGTGGCCGTCCGGCTGTGGACAGGCACGGGCTCTATCCACAGAATGCCTTTCGGGGCGGAAGCGGTGGTCCGGTTCCGGCGAGGCTTCCCGGCATGACACCAGACCACCCGGCCTCGCCCGAGTCCTCCCTCCCTCGATTCCAGACCTCGTCGAATGAGTCCTCGGCTTCGTCCGAAGCGCTCTCTCCTTCGTCTCCGGTCTCGCCCGGGTCCTCCTCTCCCGACTTCCCGCCCTCCCCGCTCGCTTCGTCGCCCCGGCTCCTGCTCGGTTCCACGGAAGACGTCCTGGGCGCCGTTCCCTACCTGCTGGGGTTCCACCCCGCCGACAGCCTGGTCGTCATCGGCCTCACGGGCGGTCCGCCCAGGAACAGGCTGCACCTCACCGTCCGCTGGGACCTGCCCCTGGGCTCCGGCGGTCTCGGCCAGGTCGTCCCGCTCTTCAGAAAGGAGGGCGTCGCCCAGGTCATCCTGGTGGGCTACGGGTCCGGCCCGCTGGTGACCCCGGCCGTCGACGAGGCCGTGGCGCTGTTCCGCCGGGGCGACCTCGCCGTCGTCGACGCGCTCAGAGTGGAAGACGGCCGCTACTGGTCGTACAAGTGCTCGCGGACCGACTGCTGCCCGGCCGACGGTGTGTCCTACGAGCGGCGGGCCGACGCGGTCGCGGCCGAGGCGGTCCTGCACGGGCTGGTCGCCCTGCCGGACAGACAGGCCCTGGAGCGCTCGCTCGACCCGGTCACAGGGCCCGCGCGGGAGGCCATGAGCGAGGCGACGGACCGTCTCACGGCGGAGCTTCGCGGCAGACTCGCCCGATGCCGCGACGCCGACGGGTTCGCGGCGGAGTTCGTCGCGGACGGCATGGCCAGGGTTCGCGAGGCGATCGTCACCTACGCCTCGGGAGGGCGGCTCGGCGAGGACCAGGCGGTCAGGCTGGGAATCGACCTGGCGGTGATCAGGATCCGTGACGAGGCATGGGCGCTGGTCACCGAGGAGAGCAACGAGGCACACCTCAAGCTCTGGCACGACCTCACCCGGAGGCTGGAGCCGCGGTTCGTGCCTCCGGCGGCCTCGTTACTCGGCCTGGTCGCCTGGCAACGGGGAGACTCCGCGCTGGCGGGCGTCGCCCTCACCCGGGCGCACGACGCCAACCCCGGCTACTCGATGGCCAACCTGCTCGCGCACGCGATCCACCACCTCGTCCCACCCCATGTGCTCAACGACAGGATGCCCAGTCCCGAGGAGCTCGATCGTGAGATGGGCACTCCCCGGATGGCCTGGTTGCTTCCGATGGCCGCCCTGCTGGAGAAACCCGGCGGCCCCGCGTCCGATGGGGCCGCTGCGGGGGCGCGTCATTGATTCTTCAGCCCACCGGTCTGGGGGACCCAGGAAACACCCGGCCGTCCTCCCCCCAGGAGACGCTGAAGCACGCCGACCCCCGCTCCCGCCGCTCCCACGAAAGTGACCAGGAGATGGACGGCGCTGAAGTAGAGGCCGAAGAGGAGACCCCGGCGGGCGAACACCCGCCGGTAGGTGCTGCCGTCGAGGACCACGGCGGCGGCGACGAGGAGCGGCGACACCAGGGCACCGGCGGGGCCGGCCAGCAGTGGCAGCGCGATCGCCGGTACGGCGGCGAGCAGCAGGACACCGCCGAACGCGCGCGGTACGGAGTCGCCGGGCGTCTCGCCCCGGGTCCACTCCCGGGCGCTCACCCGTGCGCGCCGGAACACCTTGTTCACGATCATCCGCAGTGTGGAGTCGTGGTCGGCCCGGCCGCAGACGGCGGCGGTGATGCGCACCTCGTAGTTCTTCCGCATCAGCCGGGAGCGGTAGTCCGCGGACACCGTGTCGCTCAGATGGGGGTTGAAGGGGCCGATCTCCTTGAACACCTCGGTCGGCACGGCGAGCACGGCGGCGTGCAGCTCAAGGGTCGGGCGGTCGGTCGGCATCCACCAGTGATACATCTGCAGCGCGCGATACTGCGCGGCGAGGCTTCGGGCCGCCAGCGGCTCGGGGTGGAGGATGCCACCCAGGGCACCCAGCCCGGGCTCGGACTCAAGGATGTTCACCGCGTTCTCGACGCTGTCGGGGTCGAGTGCTATGTCGCCGTCCTGGAAGAGCAGGATCTCGCCGTGAGCGTGCTCCGCGCCGAGGTTGCGCGCGGTCGACGCCCCGCTGTTGACCTCGGTGCGCAGCACGGTGACGCCCATCGACCTGGCCACCTCCGCGGCGTCCTCGGTGCCGCAGTCGTCCACCACGATGACCTCGATGGGCGAGTAGGTCTGCTCCTGTATCGCACGTAGGCACAGGCGTAGCACGTGGGACCGGTTGAAGCTGGGGATGATGACCGAGACTAGCGGGCGTTCTCGACTCATGGGTCGCTCCATTGGCTGAAGGCCGCTCTTTCCGAACCGCGGGGTGTTGGCCGATGATCAGGGCGGGCTGCCCCGGTGGGTTCTCGGTCGACCGGCCGTGGCTCGTCGCCAGACCTCGGACCGCCTTGCTTCCGGCTTGCTCGCGTTCCACGCTAGCCGCGAGGGCTTGTCTCATTCTTGTCGTCCGGTTCGCCGCGTCGTACGGTTACCTTCCCGCACGGCCCGCGTGGTCCGCGGCGCGGATGATTCCACCGGCGCGGACGACAAGGAAGCGACAAGAACCGGTCAGTACGTTGAGGTACCGCGGGAAGTGATCGCGAATCGTCAATGGCTGTCGCCGGCCTGACCTACGTGCCGAGGTGGTGTGCTGATGGGCGACCGGGACATCCTGACCGAGGATCAGCCCACGGAGATCCCCCCGGAGAAGCCGGTCGGCCGGTGGGCGCGCCTCGGCCGTCTCATCCGGCCGAGGCGACGGTGGTGCCTGGGCACCCGATTGGTGGTGACCGCCACCACGGGGTGGCTGCTGTTCGTGGTCGTGCACCTGCTGGTGAGCGGCCGCTCCTCGCTGTGGGCCCCGCTCGACCTGATGCCGCCGTTCATGTTCGTGGTGGTGCCGGTGCTGGTGCTGGTGGTGGCGCCGCTGGCGCGCCCGGTTCGCCGGCGGGTCATCCCGGCGCTGGTGGTCACTCTGGTGCTCGGCGCGGGACAGAGCGGGATCAACGTGGCGACCCTCTGGCACACCCCGCCGCCCGCACCGCCCGGGGCCATCACCGTGGTCACTTGGAACACCGAGTTCTGGGACCAGGATTGGCGCACCTCCGACGGAAACAGCTACTCGCCCAACTTCTACGACTACCTGCGCGAAATGGACGCCGACGTCTACCTGCTCTCGGAGTACCTGTACGTCGACACCTCGGCCGGAGACATGATGGCGGCGGGATGGACCGCCGACCTGGCGCTCCGCATCGACAAGGTGGCGGAACTTCGACGAGAGTTCCCTGGATACGAGATCGCGACATCCGGGGAAATGATCACACTCTCAAGGCTCCCCATCGCCGGACAACGCGGGATCGACATCAGCCCGTGGCTGCCCGACGACCAGAGGAAGGTGCCGGAGGCGTTACAGGACTGGCCGACGTCCTACACGGTCGAGACGCTGCGCACCGACATCCGGGTGAACGGTGAGATCGTCTCCTTCTACAACGCGCAGATCAACCAGCCCCCACGCGAGTGGCGGCTCTACGACGATGAGTCCCGCGCCGCCAACCACTACGCCCACACCCGGCGGGAGGCGAGCTACCGAGCGCTTCGGGCCGACGTCGAGACCAACGACCACCCGGTGGTGCTCGGCGGCGACCTGAACACCACACCGGCGATGGGGATGCTCCGGCTGCTGCCGGAGAAACTGGTCGATCACACCCGGGTGCTGCCGTCCCTTTACCCGGCCACCTACCTCGCCGGATACGCCGAGCTCTGGCGGATCGACTGGATGTTCACCACCGCGGACATCGCCGTGCACCGATATGAGATGCCTGGAGCCTCCGGCCTGTCCGACCATCGCCCCCAACGGGCGGTTCTCTCGGTTGGCCACTGAGCCGTGGAAGGAAACGAACATGACGGAGCCGGCGGCGACGCGGTCCGAGGACGTCGCGGTCATCGTGCCGAACTTCAACAAGAAGAAGACCCTCCGGGCCTGCCTGGAGTCGGTGTACGCGCAGACCCACCCCCCGGCCGAGGTGATCGTCGTCGACGACGGCAGCACGGACGGCTCGCTGGAGATCGCTCGGGAGTTTCCCTGCACGCTCGTCGAGCTGCCGGGCAACCGGGGGCCGTCGGCGGCGCGCAACATCGGGGTGGAGTCCAGCAGCGCCCCCCTGCTGTTCTTCCTGGACTCCGACACGGCGCTGGCACCGGACGCGATACAGAACGCGGTGCGGGCCTTCCTGGACACCCCCGACTGCGGGATGGTCCAGGGCGTGTACGACAAGGAACCGTTGTACGACGACGGCCCGGTGGAGCGCTACCGCGTCGCCTGCGAGCACTTCGACCGCCGGGAGTCGGTGGCGACCTTCCTGTCCTGCACACTGATCGCGCGCACGGTCTTCCACGAGGCGGGCGGGCTGGACGAGCGGCTGCGCGACGGCGAGGACTTCGAGTTCGGTACCCGGGTGCCGGCGAAGTACCGGCTGGTGGTGACCGAGACCGTGGTCACCAAGGCCGACGACGTCGACCGGTTCTGGGAGTGCATGTGGGAGCGGTTCGTCAGGGCCAGCACCATTCCGGTGATCATGGTGAGGGCGCGGCGGCTGGGCGGTGACGGCACGCTCGGGTTCCGGCTGGATATGATCGGACCGGCTCCCCGCACCCGCCGCCGGCCGCCGCGGATCTCCTCCGCCTCGGCGGCGCTGAGCCTGCTCATGCTGCCGTTCGTCTTCCTCGTGCCGTGGCTGCTCCCGGTGCTCGCGCTGCTGCTGGTGGCGTTCGTGACGGTGAACCGCGAGTTCTTCCGGTTCTGCCACGAGTTCCGGGGCAAGCGCTTCACCCTGTTCGTGGTCTGGATGCAGTTGTGCTACCACGCGGCGTTCTTCCTCGGGGCCTGCGCGGGGCTGACGCGGGTCGCCTACGAGCTGATGCGCAACCAGGGAGAGCCGATCAAGACCGGTCTGTCCCCGGTCTCCTCGGCCGGCGCGCCCGAGTGACCACGCGCCGGTCGTGGCACCCGCCCCGCGCGCTCGTGCGCGCTCTGATCGCGGTGTTCGTGCTGGTCCTGGTGGGCGCGGTGGCGGTGGCGCTGGCCGGTCAGGACTGGAGCGTGGTCGCCGTCGTGCTGGCGCGAAGCGACGGCGGGCAGATCGGCCTTCTGCTGGCCGGTGCGCTGCTGGCCAGCACGGCCGGGCTGGGGGTGGGCTTCTTGGCCTGGCGGGTGGTACTGCTCGAACTCGGCCCGCCGGTCAGCGGACCGCGGATGCTCCGCGTCTTCTTCGTGGGATTCCTGAGCAAGTACGTCCCCGGGAAGATCCCGGGCCTGATCGCCATGACCAAGGTGGCCACGGCCAACGGCGTCACCTTCGGACGGTGGATGGGGGCGACGGCGCTGAGCATGAGCCTGGTGATCCTGTCCGGGCTCACCATCGGACTGCTCGCGGGGGTGCACCTGCTCGGCACCCAGGTGGGATGGCTGGTGGCGGCGGCGCTGTTGATCGTGGTCGTGCTGGTGCGGCCGAAGCTGGTCAACGAGGGCGCGTACCTGCTGCTGCGCCTGCTGCGCCGGCCCGACCCTGCCAAGGCGGCCTCGGCCCGCGGGGTACGGCTGGCGGTCGTCGTGCAGTCGGTGTCGTGGCTGGTCACCGGCCTGCACCTGTGGCTGCTCGCGATCGCGATGGGGGCCGAGCCGGTGCGCTCCCTGGGACTGTGCGTGGGCGCCTTCACCCTGGCCACGACCGTCGGGATGCTGGCGATCGTGATACCCGACGGGATCGGCGTCCGCGAGGCGGTGCTGACCGCCGCCCTGACGGTGGTGCTGCCCGCGCCGACGGCCGCCGTGGTGGCGCTGGCCAGCCGGCTGGTCTCCACGGTCAGCGAGGTGGCGCTGGGAGCGGTGGCGCTGGGAGTGGCCGAGGTCATGATCCGGCGGGCTCCGGCTTCGATCCCCGCGCCGGTGACAGGGGACACGTAGGCATGTCAGGCATCGGAATCGACGAGGGCGGACCGAGCGACCGGCGGGTACCTTCCCGGCCGGCGGCCGCCCGCCGCCCCGAAGGGAGTCACAGATCGTGGAGGAGCAGCGACCGCTGGTCTCGGTCATCGTGCCGAACTACAACTATGCCCGCACGCTGGACCTGTGCCTGAGCGCGCTGGAGCGGCAGGACTATCCGCACATCGAAGTGATCGTCGTCGATGACCGCAGCACCGACGACTCGGTGGAGACGGCCCGCCGGCACGGGGTGCGGGTGGTGGTCACCGACACCAACATCGGGGCGCCGGCGGCGCGCAACCTCGGTGTCCGGCACGCACGCGGGGAGGTGCTGTTCTTCCTCGACTCCGATGTGGCGCTCACCCCGGACACGATCGGGAACGCGGTGGCGCTGCTCACCTCCGATCCCACGCTGGGGGTGGTGTGCGGCACGTACGAGCCCGAGCCGCTGATCCCGGACAGCCGCGTGGAACGGTACCGCAGCCTTCAACTGCACTACTGGATCTCCGGTGACGCGGGCGACATCACCACGATCTATTCGGCGATCTTCGCGATGTGGGCGAGGGTCTTCCACGAGGTGGGCCCGCTCAACCCGGCGTTGCGCCACAGCGAGAACGCCGACTACGGTCACCGGATCACCCAGCGCTACCGCATCGTGCTGGACACCACGATCAGGGGCGCACACGACCACGACGACCGGCTGAGCGTGGTGCTCTCGAAGTTCTTCCACCGCGCGCGCCTGCACATCCCGCTGTACCTGCGCCGGCCGGACTTCAACGGTGGCCCGACCAACAGCAGCCGCGGCTGGGGCTCGCTCGCCGCCCTGTTCGCGGTGGTCACCGTGGTGCTGCCGGTGCTGTTCGGCCCGCTCTGGCTGCTCGTGCCGGTCGTGCTGCTGATCGGCTCCATCGCGTCCGACCTGGGGATGTACCGCTTCGTCTGGAGCTATGCCGGTGCGGGGTTCACCGTTTACTTCACCGCGATCCACTTCCTGGTGAACGTCACCGTCGCGGTGGCGGTGTTCGTCGGCGTCGCGCAGTGCCTGCTGTCCAGCAGGTTCCGGCACACCTACGACATGCCGAACCCCTCCGCGCCGGCGATGGGGGCGTGAGCGATGACCTGTCCGCTGGTATCGGTGGTCGTGCCCAACTACAACTACGCGGCCTCACTGGAACTCTGCCTGCGCGCCATGAGGGAACAGACCTACCGGCCCATCGAGCTGATCATGGTGGACGACGGCAGCACCGACGACTCCGTCGCGGTCGCGGAACGGCTCGGTGTCCGGGTCGTCCACACCGGGCGCAACATGGGGGTGGCCGGCGCGCGCAACCTCGGCGCCGCCCACACCCGCGGAGAGATCCTGGTGTTCGTCGACTCCGACGTGGCCGCCTATCCCGATGCCGTCGAGGTGGCGGTGGGCATGCTCGCGGAGGATCCGAGGCTCGGGGCGGTGTGCAGCATCCACGACCCGGAGCCGTTGATCCGCGACAGCCTCGTCGAGGAGTATCGGGCGCTGCAGTACTACTACTGGACGGCGAGTTCCGAGGGGTCCATCTCGTTTCTCTTCCCGGCTATGGTCGCGATGCATCGCAGCGTGTTCGACGAGGTCGGGCCGTTCAACACCCGGTTGCGCGAGACCGAGGAGGTCGATTACGGCCACCGCCTCACCCAGCGGTACGACATGGTGCTCACCAGGGCGGTGCGTTCCCGGCACGACCACGACGACCGGCTGTTCACGTTGCTGCGCAAGCTGTTCCGGCGGGGGCGCGCCCGGGTGCCGCTGTACGCGCGGCGCAAGCGCTTCGCCCGCGGGTTCGAGACCTCGAACCGGGCCGGTGGAAGTCTCGCCGCCCTGGCGGCGGTGGCCACGCTCCCGGCGGTGGCGCTCGGTCCGGCCGGTGCCGCGCTGCCGGTCCTCGCCCTCGCCGTGTCGATCCTGGCGGACCTCGGTATGTACCGGTTCGTGTTGCGGCGGCGCGGCCCGCTGTTCCTGCTCTACTACGGTACGGTGCATTTCGTGGTGAACGTGACCATCGCGGCCGGAGTGGTGGCCGGAGTCGCGCAGTGGTTCTGCTCCGCCAGGTTCCGCCGACTCTACGATTCCGACCTGCTCGTGCGGGCCTCGCCGACCGAGGAGGCGACGACGTGACGCCCGCGAGATCCGCGCCGCCCGCGTCGTCCGTGACGCCCGCGAGATCCGCGCCGCCCGCGCCACGCGTACGTTCAGGACCCGGTCGCCGTCGATGACCGATACGCGGGTCGTGACGGCGCCCGCGAGGTCCCGGCTCGCGTGGCGGTCGCACTGGAGGACCTGGCCGCTGCTGTCCGCGCCGGTCGCCTGGCTGGTGTTCGTGGTGCTCCATCTCGTGCTGTCCGGCCGGGTGTGGTGGTGGCAGGTTCCCGAGCTCGTTCCGCCGTTCGTCTTCGCGGCCGTCCCGGTCCTGCTGCTCGTGGTGGCCCTGCCGGCGCGCCGGGTCCGGGGGTGGATCGCGGTGGTGACGCTCGCCTCCCTGGTGCTCGGCGGAGGCGGGAGCGGGCTCAACCTCGCGGCCCTGTGGCACCGTCCCCCACCCGCGCCGCCGGACGCGATCACGGTGTTCTCCTGGAACACGTTCTATTGGGACCAGCGGCCGGAGGGCGGGGCGGCGATGCCACCGCCCACCGGCACCCCGCCGCGTGACATCGCCGCCTTCTACCGGTATCTGCATGACCAGAAGGCGGATGTGTATCTCCTGCAGGAGTACGTCTACTTCGGTGAGGACTCGAAGGCGGCCCGGGTGGACGATCTGGCCAGGTTGCGCCGGGAGTTCCCCGGCTTTCACATCGCCGTGGCGAGCGAGATGGTGACGGTCTCCCGGTTCCCGATCGTCCGGGAGTCGGGGATCGACCTGCGTCCATGGTTGTCGGAGGAACGCGACAAGGTCATACCCCCCGATCCGGGGCTGCCGGGTTTCTCCACGGTGAAGACGCTGCGCACGGACGTACGCGTCGGCGGGGAGGACGGAAAGACCGTCTCGCTCTACAACACGCACATCAACTCCCCCGTCCACGCGTTCCCCCGAGGCCCGGACCCCCGTCGCCTCAACCGGACCCAGCACGAGCGGCGGCAGGCCAACCTCCGCGCGCTCGCGGCCGACGTCGAGCGGAATCCGCACCCGATCCTGCTGGCCGGGGACTTCAACGCCTCACCGGCGATGGGCATCCTGCGCCTGCTACCGGACCGGCTCGTCGACGCCACCTCGGTGCTCGGATCGCTCTACCCCGCCTCCTGGGACGAGCGCTGGCCGCTGTGGCGGATCGACTGGGCGTTCACCACGCGGGACGTCACCGTGCACCGGTACGAGCTGCTGTGGTCGGGCGGTCTTTCCGACCACAGCGGGCAGCGCCTGGTCGTCTCGGCGAGCGGTTGACCCGGGGAGAGCCGACGAGGACGCCCGCGAACGAGGGTGTTCGGTGAAAGGCCGGAGAAGAAGGGTCAGGGCCTCCTGGACAGCACCCGGTCGGGCAGGTGGGCCGCAGGACGGGTCCAGCTCAGCGATTCCGCGCGTGGTGGTTGCCCGAGGGGCGCCCAGCCGAAACCGGTGCGGTCGGCACCGGCCAGGATCACGTCCCCGGCCGCCCATACCGGCTGGTCGTGATCGCCTCGCAGGATCTCCTGGTGCAGCGCGCGCAGCTCGGGCCCCGGCTCGATGCCCAGGTGGTCGGCGAGATACCCGCGCAGGAGCGCGTACTGGGCCACCGCCTCCGCGGTGCGTCCCAGGGCGCAGAGTGCGCGCATCAGCATGCTCGCGAGTGGCTCCACGAGCGGGTAGCGGGGAACGAGGGGGGTGAGTTCGGTGACGACCGCGTCAGGCCGCCCCAGTCGCAGGTGCGCCTGCGCCCAGGTGACGATGGCACCGACGAACTGCTGCTCGATGCTGTAGCGCATCCGGGAGGCCCAGTCTCCCGAGATACCGGTCAGCGGCGAGCCGCGCCACAGCTCCATCGCCTCGGCGAGCAGCGCGATCCGGACGGAGTCGTCGTGCGCATGGGTCTGCGCCTGTTTCGCGAGCCGGTGGAACCGGTGGGCGTCCACCCGCTCCGGGTCGGCCTCCAGCACGTAACCGCCGCCGCGGCGTTCGATGAAGACCGCGGTCCCCGTCAGTGCCTGCCGCAGGCGTGCGATGTGGGCGTACAGCGAATCCGTCGCCCGGTCCGGTGGAAGATTCCAGACCCGGTCGATCAACGTCGGAAGTGACACGGGATGGTTGACGTCGACCGCGAGGGCGGCCAGCACCGCACGTCGTTGCGGTGGTCCCAGGGGAACACGCCGGCCGTCGACGGCCACCTCGACCGGACCCAGTATGCGGACTTCCATTCTTTCCTTCCGTGTCGCTCTCACGACGCCGCTTTCGTGACGTCGTTCTCACAACGTCGTTCTCACAACGGGACGGGATGGTGGGCGAGCACGAGCGTCACGCCCAGGGCGGCGGCCCACAGCACCGAGTTGGCGACCATGCCCCGGTCCCGCAGCAGGATCCGGACCGGGTCACCACCGTCCTCGTCTATCAGCTGTATCTGCAGGTAGCGGAAGAGGGCGAAGAGCGCGAAGGGGGTGGACAGCAGCATCGCCGTCTGACCGTACTGCGGGCCGAACGGGCCTTCGTCGCGCAGGTAGATGAGGCCGGAGACGAGGGCGAGCATGGAGGCGATCTGCAGCAGCCAGTTGGTCAGCTCCATCGAGTAGCCACGGAGTGCGGGGCGGTGCACGGCGCCGCTCTTCAGTTCCTGACGCCGCTTGCCGAGGAGGAGCAGCAGGGAGATCGCGAACACCGTGACCAGCAACCAGGCGGCGGCCCGCCCTCCGGTCACCTCGTATCCCTGGATGACCCGCAGGACGAAACAGACGGCTATCGTGCCCACGTCAACGAGCGGTACGTGTTTGAGGAAGCCGCTGTACGCGATGTTGATCACGAGGTAGGCGAGGATCGGCCAGTAAGGGCCCGGGGTGAGTCCGACGATGGCGCCGAGCAGCGCGAGCAGGATGGCGCAGTAGACGTAGGCGAGCCTGATCCCCACGCGGCCGGCGGCGACAGGACGGTGACGTTTGACGGGGTGGTGCGCGTCACGGTGCCGGTCGGCGATGTCGTTGCCCACGTAGACGGCGGCGGAGGCGAGGATGAACGCGACCGTGGCCAGGACGATCTCACCCAGCGCGGTGAGGCTCCACAGGGAGGTGTCGACGAGCGCGATCGGCACCAGGAGGATCGCCTTGGCCGCGTGCGAGGGCCGTATCAGCCGGAAAAGGTCCGTGACCAGGCGTGGCCGTGCCTTCGCCGCCTCCTTCGCTGCCGTCTCCAGGGGCTGCGGGAGCTCTGGGATGTCTGCCGATTCGACGACGTACATGCTTTCCCCGTCACTTCAGAAGAAGACTTTCGCCAGGGACAGCGCGCCCTGCCGCCACGCGTCGCGGCTGGTCTGGCCGGCGCCCCGAGGCGAGCCGGCGCCGCGATTCTCCCGCCACCAGGCGTACGTACGGAGAATCGCGTCCCGGTTGGACAGCCGGGGCCGGAAGCCGAGCCGCTCCCCGGCCTTGTCGATGCTGACGTAGGAGTCGGCGAGCAGTTTGTGAACCAGCCGCCCGTACACCGGCGACAGCCGGGTCCTTTCCAACAGCCGGAGTCCGGCCAGGGCCGGTCGGACGGGCAGTGACACGACACGTTTGCCGTGACCGGCCGTGTCGAGTACCGCCTGGAAGTCCTCTCGCAGGGTGCCGAACTCCGCGGCCGCGAGGTTGTAGGTGTCGTTCGCGATGTCGGCCGGTACCGTCAGTACGTCGGCCACGGCATCCACCAGGTCCTCGATGGCGAGCATCTGGATGCGCACGTCCCCGCGGCCGAGGACCGGGAAGTTCCGGCCCTCCTCCGCCCACTCGAAGAGCATCGCGAACAGGCCCATCCGGCCGGGACCGAGGAAGGTCTTGGGGCGTAGGATCGGCACGCACATTCCGCCCGCCCGATACTTGTCGGCGAGTTCCTCGGCCTCGGTCTTGGCCCTGGTGTAGGGGTCGACGGGCTCGCGCGGATGCTCCTCGGGGGTGGGCACCAGTTTCGGGAGCCCGTACACGGCGGTGGAGGAGATGTGGACCGTTCTTTCCACCCCGGCCCGGCGCGCGGCCTCCAGCACGCTGTGGGTGCCGCCGACGATCAGGCTGTGGATCTGCTCCGCCGGATAGCTCGGTAGCGCGCCGGCGCAGTGCACGACCGCGTCCGCCCCGGCCATCGCCTCGGTCATCAGTGAGACGTCCCGTACGTCGCCGACCCGGGGGCTCCATCCGGGGGCCGGTTCCGACGGCGGGCGCAGGTCCACCCCGATCACCTCGTGGCCCGCGAGCACGAGCCGCCGGACCAGGTTGCCGCCGAGCATCCCGGCGCTGCCGGTCACTACGACCCGATAGGCCACCGTGACCCCACCTTCTCTCGCACGAACCTGGCGAGCAGCCGCGGCAGGCCCTTGGCCAGGGTCTTGTCAAGGCTTTCCAGGAAGTAGTCGAGGTCCTCGGGTTCGATGGCGAGGGTCGGTGCGACGACGAGGGGGTTCTCGACGTTCGGGCTGTAGTACGACACGATGTCGTGCTCGCGGTAGAGCTCCGCGATCACCGAGAGGGTGATCAGCTTGGTGCGGAAATTCGGATCGCCGGAGAAGCCCGGCGCCAGTTTGCCGGCGAGGTTGAGCACCTTGGGGCCGCCGGTCAGGAAGACCCCCCACAGTGCCCCGGTACCGGTCACCTGGCCGACCACCTCCGGATGGCGCTTCTGGATGTTCTCCAGTCCGGGGCCGAGGACGCGCTCGATCTGCCGGGCCCGCGCGGGATAGTCCTCCTCGACGATCACATTGATCGCCTCGATCGCGGTGGCGGTCTCCTCGCCGAATCCGTAGTAGGTGGTGCTGTGCAGGATGACGTCGGAGAGCCGGTCGTACGCCTTGCGGAAGATGGGCTCTCGGGCGGTGTAGCCGGCGATCGACGCCTTCCCGCCGCCGAGTGACTTCGAGTAGGCGAGGATGTCCGGCAGCAGGCCCGGATATCGCATGAAGTAGAAGAGGCTGCCGGTCTTACCCCAGCCGGTGTACACCTCGTCGAAGATGAGGATGATGTCGTGCTCGTCGCAGAGCCGTCGCAGCCCGTACAGGTCGGTCTCCGACCAGGAACGCATGCTCGAAGCGCTGAAGGGCTCGACCATGATCGCGTAGACGTCGCACTTCCCGTCGGGGGTGCGTGCGGCGTCGACCGCCGCCCGTACGGCCGCGAGGTCGCCGTAGGGGTGGATGACGATGCCGGGAAGTCCGGGGAACCGGAAGGAGTTCTCTGAGGACCCGGTCAGGCTTCCCGCGCCGAGGGTCTTGCCGTGGAAGCTGATGTCGGACCGCAGGATGGTGTTACGCCGCCCGCCGTGATACTTGTACGCCATCTTGATGGCGCCCTCGTTCGCCTCGGCGCCCGAGTTCGGGAAGTAGGAGATGTTCAGGTCGCCTGGCAGCAGCGTGGCCACGTTGTGGCTGAGCGCGGCCACGTAGGGCGAGAAGAACGCCTTGTGGACCTCCATGCGCCGCTGCTCGGCGAACCGGCGGCGGGCGGCCAGGATGCGCGGATGGTTGTGGCCGTGGTTGAGCACACCGACCCCTCCGGTGACATCGAGGATCCGGCGGCCGTCACGGGTCCAGATCCAGGCGCCCTCGGCTCGCTCGGCGAGTTCGCGACCGAAACCGAAGGAGGTCATGAGGTTGACCTGGCTGCGGCTGACGTATTTCCCGTAGAGGTTCTGGACCTGCTTCACGGTAAGGTTTTCACACTCATCGATGCCGATTAACTCCGACACGTTCGCCCTTTCCTGGCGTTTTCCGCGATTTTCAGCTTCTGGCGTCACGGATGAGTTCGGTTCGAGGATGGCGATCGTCGCGAGGCGGGTGTCCGTCTGCTTCCTGCGGTGGTGTCACCGCTGTCATCGGTCAACCCCCAGGACTTCCTGTGCAAGATGCAGGCCTTCTCGCTAGAGATGCGAGAAGACGAGAGAGATGTCGCTAATAGTGATAAATGTTGCTATACCTCGCACCACACAACTTTGTATAGGTCGACGCATCGCTCGATGAAGCATGAGGCGAAAACGCGGCACGGCGGTGATCTTGGGATTCGCCTTTCGAATCCGAGGTCATCGCGGACGTGTGGCGTTGATTTCGGGCATGCCGAATCCGGCGTTTACGGTGAGAGAGGGAAAGAACGATTTCCCGCGCGTTGAGCCCGCGGCCGTGGCGGATGCGCGCGAAATGATTTCCGGCGCGTTGGATCTCGTGATTACGGCGGCTGGAGGCGATGATTATCTCCCGCGCGTCAGATTCCCCGCCGCTTTCGATCGCTCATTTCCCAGCGCCACGACGGCTGGCGCGAGGCGGCGCCGTGGACGGTCGAGAGACCGGTGACGTCCCCCGTCGCGCCGGGCACCCGGCGCGCGGTGGAGATCAGCTCGGCCACCTTGGCATTGAGCCATCGGGCGTCGATCGTGCACTCGTCGGGCGACATGCTGAAGCGGCCGAGTGCCAGGTGACCGAACTTGGCGTCTCGTCTGGCCCGTCGGTAGCGCACGTCACCGAGGGTGCGGGCGATGACGAGAGAGCTGTGAAGCGCCCGCTTCACGGCCTGAACCTGCTCCTCCTCGGTCTCCTCCTGCCGGGTGCGCTCGCGGGCGAACAGGCAGAGCAGGTCGTGCATGCGATACCGGCCGGTGTCGCGCACCTCAAGGAGCTGGGCGTCCGCGAGATGATCCAGGAGATCCGCGGCCTGTTCCTCCGAGCGGTCGGCGAGCGCCGCGGCGACCGCGACGCTGATGTCGGATCCGCCGAGCAGGCCAAGCAACCGGAACAGTCGAGAGTGCTCGGCCCCCAGGGCGCGGTAGCTCACCATGAAGCAGGCCCGGACCGCCCGGTCGTCGGCCTGCAGTTCGGACAGGCGATGATCCTCGACCGCGAGGCGGTCGGCGAGCCCTCGCAGTGACAGGTCCGGCCGCGCCACCAGCCGGGCGGCGGCGATCCTGATCACCAACGGCAGGCCGTCGCAGAGCCGCACGATCACGCGCGCAGCCCACGGGTCGGCCGCGACGCGCTCGCCGCCGATCAGACGGCTCAGCAGGGTGGTCATCTCGTCCTTGGCCATGGCGTCGAGGCGGAGATGCGTGACGGTGTCCAGGGAGGTCAGCATCCTCCGGGCGGTGATCAGCACGCGGCAGGTGGGGCTGGCGGGCAGCAACGGCCGTACCTGCTCCGCGTCGCGAGCGTTGTCGAACAGGAACAGCAGGTGTCTGCCGTCGGTCAGCGAGCGGAATCGCGCGGACGCCTCGTCCACGTCGGCCGGGACGGCCGCGTCGTCGCCACCGAGGGAGCGGAGGAGGCGGGCGAGGACCTCGGCCGGGTGCAGTGGTTTGACGTTGGGGGTGGAGCCGTGCAGGTTCACGTAAAGCTGCCCGTCGGGGAACCGGTCCGCGATCTGGTGGGCGACGTGGACGGCGAACGCCGACTTGCCGATCCCCGCAGCCCCGGCGACCGCGGAGACGACGATACGGCCAGGGGCCGCGGAGGTGAGCGCCGTCCGTAACCAGGAGACCTCGGAGGCACGCCCGGTGAAGGCGTCCGAGTCGATCGGGAGCTCGGCCGGGGCGAAAACCCGGCGGACGGCGACCGACGGTGACGGCGCCGCCAGCGCGGAGTCGTCGGCGAGGATCTGCCGATGCATGCGGACCAGGTCAGGGCCGGGATCGACACCCAGTTCCGCGGCGAGCATCTCCCGCGCGTGCTGGTACACCGCGAGCGCGTCGGCCCGGCGGCCGGAACGGTACAGGGCGAGCATGAGCTGCGTGCGGAGTCGTTCGTTCAGCGGATCCCTGCGCGTCAGCGCCTCCAGATCGGGAAGCACCTCGCCATGCTGGCCCAGCGCCAGGCGGGCCTCCAGCGAGGCGTCCACGACGATCGTCCTCAGCCGCTCCAGCCGTGCCGCTTCGCCTCGCAACGGTTCCGGAAGGGAAAGCCCTTCCAGAACCGCCTCGGCGCGCCACAGGCCCAGGGCCCGGGTGTACCGTTCGAGCGCGACGTCATTTCGCCCTTCGGATAACATCCGACGCCCTTGAGCGGCGAGTTCCTCGAACAATCTCACGTCTATTTCATCGGGGGCGACCCGGAGCACATACCCGTTGGAGCTCGCCTCGATCCGGGAAGGCGAACCAAGCACCCGGCGCAGCGCGGAGATATAGGTGTAGAGGTTCGACTCGGCGTTGGCGGGAGCCTGTTCGCCCCACAACCAGTCGAGCATCCGATGGGTGGGGATCGCCTTGCCGGCATTGAGCAGCAAGGCGGCGAGCAACACCCGCTGTTTGCGTCTCCCGAGGGCTATCGGTTGCCCGCCGGCCGCCCGCACTTCGATCGGCCCGAGAATCTTGAAATCCATCGGCATCACTCTTCAGCGCATACCATGCACCAACAGGAACCGTACAAATGCGTATAAATCCGTTTTTACATAGCGACTCATGATCGGGGGCTTCAACCTTCGGAGGGTACTCACCTGAAGGGAAGAAAAAGATTACGCGGCAGGAACACCCGAGCACTCACGCTCCGGCGTGATGTCCCTCGACGCGTATCGCGATCCGCCAGACCGGCCACCCTGACCGGGGCGTCACGCGCCGTCCCGCAGGTGCCACGGCGCGGGACCCGGACGTGCCGACCGGTGCCATCCGCGTCGGCGGATCCGGGGCGGCCACTCGATGGGGGTGTTCCTCGCGAGTGCGGTGGCCCCGGGCCGGTCGGTCATCCGGCCGGCGCGATCCTCGACCGCGCCGGCGGACCGGAACCGGTCAACCCGCGGACCTCTGAGCGCACCGCGGTAGGAGCCGGGCGGACCCTGGCGACGAGACGGCCGCCGGTCTCTCGTGTCGTCGGGTGACTGAGGGCTCCCCGCTTTCTGTGAGAAGAGGGGAGCCCGGGGTTGTCTCCGCTCAGCCCTCCGCGCGTTTCTGACGCTCGTTGTAGGCCCGCATCCGGGGGGGATAACCGGTCAGTTGGACGTCGTAGACGGGCAGGGCCAAGTCACGGGCCACCTTGCGGATCACCGCGGGGGAACCGACCCTGCGCCGGGTCCACTCACCGTCGTCGGCGATGGCCACGGCCGTGGTGTTCGTCGCGAACGTCTCGGGTTCGACGTAGAACTCGACACTCTTGCGCGACTTCGCGAAGGCGATGAGTGCCTCGATGTCGGCGTCGGTCGTGGCACGGTCGAATTTTGCGATCCTTGGCCCGCGTAGCCGCCTCAACCCGTAGCGATCTCGCCATCTCATATTTCCTTGTATACCTCTCCTGCTCGTTCCGTGGCGGAAGGCCAGGGATTGGTCTCAGGGACTTATGGGGGTTCATCCTGATATGCAAGGCCGACAATCCGGACGAACATGGAGGTCGAAGTAACGAGGAAAGGGTATCGGTCTCATGGCAGGCACAGCGACACCATCGGACCCGGAGTACGGGGGAGTGCCGGCGGCAGACCCCCGGTTCGGTTACGCGGGGCTTCGGGTCGGCAACCAGGATCGTGAGCGGGTGGTCGAGCACGTCCAGGCCGCCTACGCGGAGGGAAGGCTCGACAAGGCCGAGTTCGACGACAGGCTGGAGCGGGCGATGACGGCCCGCGTCCACGGCGACCTCATCCCGATCATGAACGAGTTGTACGGCACACGTCCGGTCCATCCCGTCCCCTGCCCGCCCACCACGGGCCGGGTCGCGTACGGTCACCACGCACGCCTCGGCGGGAGGGGGGAGACCGGAGCGGAGCGTCTGGGGGCGGTGGCGTCGCACCTGCTCCCGATAGCGGGCCTTCCCGTCGTCGGCCCGGCCGTCGTGATGGTCACCGCGGGCAGGACCTCGCCCTACGTCCGGGCACACTCGGTGGAGGCACTCAACTTCCAGCTGACGGTTCTCGCGATCACCGTCGCGCTGGCGATCACTTTCATCGGCTTCGTCCTGGCGCCCCTGCTCTGGATCGGCGGCGTGGTGCTGTCCGTGGTCGGCGCCGTGGCCGCGGTGGGCGACGGCGAATTCCGATATCCCTTCACCCTGCGTCTCGTGAAATGACGCCCTCGGCGTCCCGAGGCCGCAGGACTCGCAGGACGACGACCGCGCGAGGGACGTGACACCCGCGCGGTATGCCGGAACACGGACGTGACACACGCGCGAAGACATGTCAGAGCATGAGGGCGCGGACCATGTCGACGGTGTCGGCCTGGTCCGCCGTCTTGTCGGTGCGGTACCGGATGACCCTGGCGAAGCGCAGCGCCATGCCGCCGGGATAGCGGCTCGACTGCTGCACGCCGTCGAAGGCGACCTCGACGACCGTCTCGGGACGGACGGTGACCGTCCAGCCGTCGGTGGGCCCCTCCGCGATGCCGAGGAAACGGTCGGTCTGCCAGGCGAGCAGCTCGTCGGTGAGCCCCTTGAAGGTCTTGCCGAGCATGACGAACCCGCCGGTCGCCGGGTCGCGAGCGCCCAGGTGCAGATTGGAGAGCCTGCCCTCGCGGCGGCCGTGGCCCCATTCGGCGGCCAGGACGACGAGATCGAGTGTGTGCCGGGGCTTCACCTTGATCCAGCCGGCGCCGCGCCGCCCGGCGGCGTAGGGCGTAAGGAGCGACTTGACCACCACGCCCTCGTGGCCGCTCCTGATCGCGTCCTTGAAGAACGCCTCGCCGTCCGCGACGTCGCCGGTGACCAGACGCGGGGTCACCAGCTCCAAGGGCACGGCGGAGGTCAGGGACGCGTGGCGTGCCTCACCCGGCAGGTCGAGCAGGTCGGCACCGTCGACCCGCAACGCATCGAAGAAGAAGACGCTCAGCGGGGTCCTCTCACGCACGCGCGGCACGTCGGTGCGGCTGGACACGCGACCCGAGGTGACCTGGAAGGGCTCGGGGCGGCCGTCGGCTCGCAGCGCGATGACCTCGCCGTCGAGGACGAGGTCGCGGGAGGGCAGGGCGCTCACGGCCTCGACCAGCTCGGGCACCTGCGCGGTGATGTCCTCAAGGGTGCGGGTGAAGACGGTGATCCGGTCGCCCGAGCGGTGCGCCTGGACCCTGACGCCGTCGAGCTTCCACTCGATGGCGACCGGTTCGCCGAGCTTGCCGAACGCGGTCGCGATGGAGGTGGCGCTCTGGGCGAGCATCGGCGACACCGGGTGGCCGACCTCCAGGTGGAAGGCGCGCAGTGCCTCGACCCCACCGCCCAGGGCGGCGGCGCCGACGGCCGGAAGCCAGCCGCGCAGCGTCAGCGCACGCCTGACCTCGGTGGCCGGCACCCCGGCCGCCTTCGCCACGGCCTCGATCATCACTCCCTCGAGCGCGCCCTGGCGCAGCTCGCCCCGCAGCAGCCGTGACAGGAAGACCTGCTCCTGACGAGTGAGGGCGCCGAACAGCTCGGAGACGAGCGTCCTGCGCGCGCTCTGCGAGCCGGGGCCCGACAGGGCTTTGATCCGGTCGAGAAGGTCGTGGACCCCGCGCAGGGTGGCGGTGGCGGCCAGCCGGGGTTCCGGCGGGTCCTGCAGGCTCGTCCAGCCCACTCCGACGTTGCGCTGAGGCAGCTCTCCGGAGAGGTAGGCGATGGCGATCTCGGCCTCGTCCGGCTCGACCCTGCCGAGCAGCTCCGCGAGGTGGGCGGTCTTCGCCAGCCGGGCGGAGCTGGCGGTCACGGCCGCCGAGGTGCGCGCGAGGTCGATCAACAACACAATGGCCAGCTTAAGAGCTACGGCGGCATTTCGGTGGGGAGAGCCGCTGATCTTCTGAGCCGTCGCGCTCCGGGGGGAGGGCGGACCTTCCCCGAACCTCCCGAACGTGAGGTGACCGTCAGGTCGGGGCACGCGGAGGGCAGGACCGGATAGAAGAGATGACACCGGACATGGAGGGCGGCCCCGGAGGTGAGGGACGGCGGTGGGGCCGGACGCGTGACAGGACACGCGTGACAGGACACGCGGGGCGGGCCACCCGTCGCCGGTGAGGCCCGCCCGCATGCGCCGTTTCGCCCGAGCGTCAGCTCACGCCGAGCAGGTCCACGACGAAGATGAGCGTCTCGCCCGGCTTGATGCGGTTGCCCGCGCCGGCGTTGCCGTAACCGAGGTGCGGCGGGATGGTGAGACGGCGGCGACCGCCGACCTTCATGCCGGCGACGCCCTGGTCCCAGCCCGCGATGACCCGGCCCCCGCCCAGCGGGAACTGGAAGGTGTCTCCGCGGTTCCACGACGCGTCGAACTCCTCGCCCGTCGAGAAGGCCACACCGACGTAGTGCACGGTGACCTGGTGTCCCGGCTTGGCCTCCGGTCCGTCCCCTACGACGATGTCGACGATCTCCAGTTCCGAGGGCGGGGCGCCTTCCGGAAAGTCGATCTCCGGCTTCTCCAGTGCCACGTGGTTCTCCTTGGTTGGATACGCGCCGGTCGATTTCCGACCGGCCGGACGACTCTACGGGGTTCGAGGCCGCGACGAGGGACATGAGGGCCGGGGGTGTCCGCGTCGTCCTTTCCGAGTCGCCCTTCGCGAGGGGGTGAGGTGCGGGTGGTCGCGCGCGCGAAACCGGCTCGCGAGAGGGCGGCGGCCATCGGTGCCGCAGGCGCGGGCGGCACGTGGAGCCGTCGGAGAGTCGCGGGGGAGCGCTCTCTGAGTAGAGGGTGAACCGCTCGGCGGGGAGTGTCAAGAGGTCGGCGCGCCACCGTGGAACACGATGGAAACGGGACCTTAATGTGACCTTTCGTCGTGGGAGCGCTCCCCTTTTTGTGAAATTCAATCGAGAAAATCTCTCTGACCTGGGGGAACGCTCGGGATGGCGAGAGGGTGCTTTCCGTGAGAAGTCGGTGGCCGGACTCGTGGTGACGTCGGCGAGGCCGTTGACACGTAACCCGCTTGGCGTCAATCTGCTCAGAGAGCGCTCTCTCCATGATCATTTATGAGAACCCTGGGAGGGTTCCATGCGTAAGTCACGCCAGCGGTTCCTCGCTCCGATGGCCACCGTTTCCGCTCTGCTCCTGGGCCTCACCGCCTGTGGTGGCGGTGACGCCGCGACCACAGGGAGCGGAGGGGCGGCCTCTCAGCCGGCCGAGAAGATCAAGCTGACCGTCGGACTGTTCAGCGACTTCCACTACGCGCCGCTGTACGAGGAGTTCAAGAAGACCCACCCCAACGTGGAGATCGTGGAGCGCCGCGCGCAGTTCAACGACCACCACACCAACCTCATCACCCAGCTGACCACCGGCGCGGGCGCCGCGGACGTGGTCGCCGTCGAGGGCGGTTACATCGGCGCCTTCACCCCCGTGCCGGACAAGTTCCACAACCTCAAGGAATACGGGCTGGACAAGCGCGAGAGCGAATATCTCGACTGGAAGTGGAAGCTGGGCGTCTCCAACGACGGCTCCGCCCTCCTGGGCCTCGGTACCGACGTCGGCGGCCTGGCCATGTGCTACCGCCCCGACCTGTTCAAGAAGGCGGGCCTGCCCGTCGACCGCGACGAGGTCTCGGCGCTCTGGCCGACCTGGGAGGCATACATCGAGACAGGCAAGAAGTTCGTCGCGGGCAAGGTGGAGGGCGCCAAGTTCACCGACGGTCCCGGCGAGCACTTCCGCGCCATGGTCGATCAGGCCCCCGTCGGCTTCTACGACGCCGAGTACAACATCGTCGCCGCCACCAACCCCGCCGTGCGCAAGGCGTACGACATAGGCGTGAAGATGATCGACGAAGATCTCTCGGCCAACCTCGCCGCGTTCTCGCCGCCGTGGAACACCGGCATCGCCAAGGGCACCTTCGCCACCATGGTCTGCCCGGCCTGGAAGACCGGAACGATCAAGGACCAGAAGCCCGGCGAGGGCACCTGGGACATCGCCGCGGTGCCCGGTGGCGGCGGCAACCAGGGCGGCACCCACCTGATGCTGCCCAAGCAGGGCAAGCACCCCGAGGAGGCCGCGGCGCTGATCGATCTGCTGACCAGCAAGGAGAGCCAGATCAAGCTCTTCAAGGAGGCGAGCGCGCTGCCCTCGCTTCCGGCCCTGTACGACGACCCGGTGGTGAAGGACTTCGTCAACCCGTACTTCGGCAACGCGCCGATCGGCAAGATCTTCACCGACGCGGCCAGGTCGCTCAAGCCGCAGCCCGTGGGGCCCAAGGCCGGTGACATCCTGCAGGCGATCGGCAACGGTCTCCAGCGGGTCGACCAGGGCAAGCAGAACGCCGAGGAGGCCTGGGAGCAGGCGCTCAAGGACGTCGGCAGGATCAAGTAGTCGCCCCCGGCCGGCTGGTCTCGTACCGGTCGGCCACCTGCCCGTGCCTCTGCCCCGTAGCCGGCACGCATCCCGTGCCGCGGAACCGCGCGCCTCCCGCCGTGACGGGCCGCGCGCCTCCCGCCGTCCGAAGAACCGCAGAAAGGAGCTGCCATGGCCACCCGCGCGCCCGATCGCCTGGCGGCGGCCCCACCGAACAGGCCGGCGGGACCCCGCCGTCGCCTCCGCCGCCAACTGGTTCACCAACTTGACGTCAAGGGCTCGCCGTACGCTTACGTGGCACCCTTCTTCCTGCTCTTCTCCGCGTTCGGGCTGTTTCCCCTGGCGTACACCGCCTGGGTGAGCCTGCACGACTGGACGCTGCTCCGGGAGGAGCAGACCTTCGTCGGCCTGGAGAACTTCAGGACGCTGCTCGCCGACGACTACTTCTGGAACGCCACCTTCAACACCCTGTCCATCGGGGTGCTGTCCACCGTGCCGCAGCTGCTGCTGGCCATCTGGCTCGCCCACCTGCTCAACCGGCCGCTGCGGGCGCAGACCTTCTTCCGCATCACGCTGCTGCTGCCCAACGTGACCAGTGTGGTCGCGGTGGTGGTCATCTTCAGCCAGCTGTTCGGCCGGGACTTCGGCATGATCAACTGGGTGTTCTCCCTGGTCGGCGTCGAGGGCGTCGCCTGGACCGAGGGAGTGCTCAGCTCCCACTTCGCCATCTCCACCATGATCATGTGGCGGTGGACGGGCTACAACGCCCTCATCCTCCTGGCGGCGATGCAGGCGGTGCCGCGAGAGCTGTACGAGGCGGCCACCATCGACGGCGCGAGCGAGATGACCCAGCTCCGCAAGATCACCGTCCCGATGATCAAGCCGACGATCATCTTCGTCGTCATCACCTCGACGATCGGCGCGATGCAGATCCTCGCCGAGCCGCTGCTGTTCGGCTCCTACCTCGTCACCGGAGGGGTGGACCGGCAGTACCAGACGCTCTCTCTGTTCATCTACGAGAACTTCACCAAGCTCGACTTCGGCTACGCCTCGGCCATCTCCTGGATGATGTTCGTCTTCATCGTGGTGGTCGCCGGCGTCAACTACCTGATCACCCGTCGCGGGAAGGGAGGGCTGACATGAGCGCCCACACCGCCGTCCTCGCGGTTCGCCGCCGCTCCGGCGGGGCCGCCCGCAGGCTCACCTACCTCACGCTCGCCGCGGTGGCGTTCTTCTCAATGCTGCCGCTCTACTACAGCGTCGTGGTCGCCTCCCGCGACAACGCGGCCCTGGCCGACGTGCCGCCGCCGCTGATCCCCGGCGGCAACTTCTTCGCCAACGTCGCCCGCGTCTTCGACACGGTCCCCTTCGCCCTGGCGATGCTCAACTCCGTCATCGTCTCCGGCGCCGTGGCGTTCGCGGTGATGCTCTTCTCCACCCTGGCGGGGTTCGCCTTCGCCAAGCTGCGCTTCCAGGGGCGCAACGCCCTGCTCCTGCTCACCGTGGGGACGATGATGGTGCCGACCCAGCTCGGCATCATCCCGTTGTACATGCTGATGGTGAAACTGGAGTGGACCGGCACGATGTACGCGCTGATCGTGCCCGCGCTCGTCAACGCGTTCGGTGTGTTCTTCATGACCCAGTACCTCTCCAGGGCGCTGCCGACCGAGCTGCTGGAGGCGGGCCGGGTCGACGGTTGCAGCACCTGGGGCCTGTTCTGGCACGTCGTGCTGCCGGCCGCCCGCCCGGCGGCGGCGGTGCTGGGCATGCTCACCTTCATGTCGGTCTGGAACGACTACTTCTGGCCGCTGGTCGTCCTGACCCCGGAGAATCCGACGGTCCAGGTCGCCCTGTCCACCCTGGCCAGCGGTTATGTCAACGACTACGTGCTCGGCCTGGCGGGCACCACCCTCGGCACGCTGCCACTGGTCATCGTGTTCGCCCTCCTCGGCAAACAGATCATCGGCGGAATCATGCAGGGAGCGGTGAAGGGGTGACCTCCTCCCCACGGCAGCGTTCCCACCCCAGAGTCAGAGCTCGGGCACTCCACACCCAAGGAGTTTCAATGACCGTCGTCGGCACCCGGGAGATCACCTTCGAGGAAGGGCGTGCGGACTTCCCCGCCGGTTTCGTCTGGGGCGCGGCCACCGCGTCCTACCAGATCGAGGGAGCCGTGAAGGAGGACGGCCGGGAGCCCTCGATCTGGGACACCTTCTCGCGCACACCGGGCAAGGTCGCCGGGGGCGACACCGGCGACGTGGCGTGCGACCATTACTTCCGCCACGCCGACGACGTCCGGCTGATGACCGAGCTGAACCTGGCCGCGTACCGCTTCTCCGTGGCCTGGCCCAGGGTCCAGCCGTCCGGCAGGGGACGCGTCAACACGCGCGGCCTCGACTTCTACAGCCGCCTGGTGGACAGGTTGCTCGAAGCGGGCATCACACCGTACGTCACCCTCTACCACTGGGACCTCCCGCAGGCACTGGAGGACGCGGGCGGCTGGCCCGTGCGCGACACCGCCTACCGTTTCGAGGAGTACGCGGCGGCCGTGCACGCGCGGCTGGGGGACCGGGTTCGCAACTGGGCGACCCTCAACGAGCCGTGGGTCGCGGCCTTCCTCGGCTACGGCAACGGGGTCCACGCGCCCGGCAGGGCCGACGCCGCGGCGGCCTTCCGCGCGGCCCACCACCTGTCTCTGGGGCACGGGCTGGCGGCGAGGGCGCTCCGCGAGGGCGGCGCGGAGGAGATCTCGCTGGTCCTGAACCTGTCACCGGTGATCACCCCCGCCCAGGTGGGCGACCGGGACGCCGAGGTCTCCGAGGCCGACGCCGAGGCGGTCAGCCGGATCGACACCCTGCTGACCAGGCAGTTCATCGACCCGGCACTGCGCGGGGAGTATCCCGAGGAGTTGCTCGACATCGTCGGGCGCAACGGCGGCGTCGACCACATCAGGGACGGCGACCTGGCGATCATCAACCAGCCGATCGAGCTGCTGGGGATCAACTACTACAACCCGTGCGTCGTGGAGGCGGGTCCCGGCGAGGCGGCCGACGCGGCGTGGCCGGGTAGTGAGGACATCCGGTTCTGCTCCGCGGACGGCGTACCGGCCACCGCGATGGGCTGGCCGATCGTGCCGAACGGGCTCTCGCGCCTGCTGGCGCGGCTCGCCGCCGACTACCCCGAGGTCGGCCTGCTCATCACCGAGAACGGTGCCGCCTTCGACGACGTCGTGGAGGACGGTCGCGTCCACGACACCCGCAGGACCGAGTATCTGGAGGGCCACCTGCGCGCCGTGCGCGACGCGATCGCCGAAGGGGCGGACGTGCGTGGTTATCTGGTCTGGTCGTTGCTGGATAATTTCGAGTGGGCCGAAGGGTACCGGCGTAGGTTCGGAATCGTGCATGTCGACTTCGCCACCCAGCGGCGTCTGCTTAAGGACAGCGCGCTGTGGTACCGCGAGGTCATCGCACGCAACGGACTGTAATCGACGGTAGGGGAAGAACACGATGAGACGTCCCACTCTGGAGGCGGTCGCCGCCCGTGCCGGGGTCTCCCGGTCGACCGTCTCCCGGGTGGTGAACGGCCAGACCACGGTCACCGCCGACATCCGGGATCTTGTGATGCGCGCGGTGAACGAGCTCGGCTACGTTCCCAACGGGGCGGCGAGAAACCTGGTGACCCAGCGGACCAACTCGGTCGCGCTGGTCGTCTCGGAGTCGCCGAACCGTGTGTTCTCCGACGATCCGATGTTCTCCACCGTCATACGCTCGGCCAGCCTGGAGCTGGAGGCCGTCAACAAACAGGTCGTGCTGTTGCTGGCAGGGTCGCCGGAGAGCCACGCCCGGGTGGAGCACTACATCGCCGGCGGCCACGTCGACGGTGTCATGCTCGTCTCCAGCCACGGCGCCGACCCGCTGCCGGTCGCGCTCACCCGGCTGCGCGTCCCGGTCGTCTCCTACGGCAGGCCCGCCGTGCCGGTCGAGATACCGTACGTCGACAACGACAACGTCGAGGGCGCCGCCACCGCCGTGCGGCACCTGCTGGAGCGGGGCAGGCGGCGCATCGCCACCATCGCCGGGCCGCTGGACATGATAGGCGGGCAGGACCGGCTGACCGGCTACCGCGAGGTGTTGCGCGACTCCGACCGCCGCTCGATCATCGCGGTCGGCGACTTCACCCGGGAGTCGGGGGCGGTCGCGATGCGGCAGCTGCTCGCCGACGACCCGGAGATCGACGCGGTCTTCGCCGCGAACGACCTGATGGCGATCGGCGCGATGCACGCGCTCCGTCAGGCGGGTCGGCGGATTCCCGACGACGTCGCGATCGTGGGCTACGACGACATAGAGGCCGCCCGCTACACCGACCCGCCGCTGACAACCATCCACACGCCGCATGCCGAGCAGGCCGCGGCGATGGTCCGTCTGCTGCTCTCCCTCCTTGAGGGCGGCCCCGCCGAGTCGATGATCGTGTCCACGGATCTGGTCGTCCGGGCGTCCTCGTAGTCCCCGGTTCGGGGCTCCGGCCGGGCGCCGGGGCGCTGACTCGTGGCCCTCGCCGGATCCTGAGCCGCGTCCACTCGCCTCGGCCGGAGGGCGAGCGTTCAGGACGCGCTGGACTCCCGGACGACCAGTTCGGTGGGGAGCGTCACCTGCGCCTTCTCCTCCAGGTCGAGGACCAGACGGGCGAGCCTCCGCCCCATCTCGACGGTCGGCTGCCTGACCGTGCTCAGCGGGGGCTCGGCGTAGGAGGCGGCCGGGATGTCGTCGAAGCCGACCACCGCGACGTCGAGGGGAACCCGCCGGCCCGACTGGCGCAGGGCCGACAGCGCGCCCAGCGCCATCAGGTCGTTCGCGGCGAAGACCGCGTCGATCTCCGGGTCGTCGGCGAGCAGCTGCCGCATCGCGACCGCCCCCGACTCCCGGGTGAAGTCGCCGACCGCGACGATGGAACGGCGGTCGGAGTCGCGCAGCACGGCGCGGTAGCCGGTCAGCCGGTCGATCCCGGCGATCATGTCCTGCGGCCCGGCGATGGTGGCGATGCGCCGTCTGCCCCGCTCCAGCAGGTGCCGCACCGCGCGCTCGGCGCCGCCGGCGTTGTCGACGTCCACGTACGGCAGGCTGCTGGGCACGGTCGGCCTGCCGCTGCACACCACCGGCACCCCGCGCCTGGCGAGGATGGCCGGCAGCGGGTCGGTGCCGTGCATCGACGCGATGACCACGCCGTCCACGTGGCCGTTGGTGGCATAGCGCTCGGCCCGCTGGTAGCCGCCCGTCGCGCCGATGAGCATCAGCACGAGCTGCTTGTCGGCCTCCTCGATCTCCAGGCTGACCCCGCGGATGATCCCGGCGAAGGTGGGGTCGTCGGAGAAGACGCGGGTCGCCGGCTCGGGGAAGACGAGCGCTATGGAGTCGGCCCGCTGGGTGACCAGGCTCCGCGCCGCCTGGTTGGGCACGTAGCCCAGCTCCTCCACGGCGCGGTTGACCGCGTCGCGGATCTGCGGTGCCACGCGCGTGGAGCCGTTGACCACGCGCGAGGCGGTGGCACGGGACACGCCCGCCCGGGCGGCCACCTTCTCCAGGGTCGGACGGGTCCTCACAACCCGTTCCGGCGTACGACCTGGCTGTACCACAGGGCGCTGTCCTTGGGGGTGCGGCGCTGCGTCGCGTAGTCGACGTGCACGACGCCGAACCGCTTGAGATACCCCTCGGCCCACTCGAAGTTGTCCAGAAGCGACCACACGAGGTAGCCGCGCAGGTCGGCGCCGCCCTCGATCGCCGCGTGCGCCGCGCGCAGGTGGCCGTCGAGGTAGGACAGACGACCGACGTCGTGCACCTCGCCGTCCTCGACGACGTCGTCGAAGGCGGCGCCGTTCTCGGTGATGATCAGAGGGGTGCCGGGATAGTCGCGCGAGAGCCGCAGGAGCAGGTCGGTCAGGCCGAACGGCTGCACCGGCCATCCCATCGCGGTCTGGGGCGCGTCGGCTCCGCCGAAGGCGATGCCCTCGCTGCCCGGGTAGACCGGGTTGGCGGGCTCGCCGACGCGGACGGCCACGGTCTGCGGGTGATAGTAGTTCACGCCCAGCAGGTCGATCGGCTGACCGATGATCTCCAGGTCTCCGTCCTGGACGAAGGACCAGTCGGTGAAGCGGCGGGCACGCTCGACGACGTCGGCGGGATACTCTCCGCGCAGCACCGGGTCCAGGAAGATCCGGTTCTGCAGGCCGTCGACGAGTTCGACCGCAGAGGTGTCGTCGCCGATCACGGGGGAGAGGTTGAGCGTGATGCCGACCGTGGCGGCGCCCGAGGCGCGTAGCGCCTGGACGGCCAGGCCGTGACCGAGCAGCAGGTGGTGGGCGGCGGCGAAGCCCAGCGCGGGCTCGGTGAGGCCGGGGGCGTGCAGGCCCGACGCGTAGCCGAGGAAGGACGAGCACCAGGGCTCGTTCAGGGTGGTCCAGGTCTCGACGCGGTCCCCCAGCCTGCCGTGCGCGATCGCGGCGTAGTCGGCGAAGTGCGCGGAGGTCTCCCTGCTGGTCCAGCCGCCGCGGTCCTCCAGGGTCTGCGGCAGGTCCCAGTGGTAGAGCGTCACGATGGGGGTGATGCCTCCTTCGAGGAGCTCGTCGACGAGGCGGTCGTAGAAGTCCAGGCCGCGCGGGTTGGCCGGCCCCGACCCGTCGGGCTGCACGCGGGGCCAGGAGATGGAGAACCGGTAGGAGTGCAGGCCGAGGTCGCGCATGAGCGCGACGTCCTCGGGATAGCGGTGGTAATGGTCGCACGCGACGTCACCGGTGTGGCCCGCGTGAACCTTGCCGGGGGTCCGGGAGAACGTGTCCCAGATGGAGGGGCCCCTGCCGTCATCCCGGGTGGCGCCCTCGATCTGGTAGGCCGCGGTGGCGGCACCCCAGACGAAGCCCTCGGGAAATCTCAGCACGCCGGAGTCCTGAAGGTCGTAGGACTTTTCGGCGGACATGGTCATGTCCTCACCGCCCCATTCTGTTCGGCTGTTACGTGAGAGCGCTCTCTGGAGCATCACGGTACCGCACAGATCGTGTCAAGAAATTTGAGGGGGTAACCGTGACGTCACAGTTCTCGACTTCGCGTCGCGGGCAGACAACTCCTTCAGAGAGCGCTCTCACGCTCCTCGGCGACCATGCGTTCGGGGGATCGTCCCGCGTCCCCTGCCCGGTTCATCCAGGTCTGGTCCGCACACATCTGCTTCGCGCTATCGCGGGAGCGTTCTCTCGCCGCGCACTTTCAAGTCTGGGCTTTCCGGCGAGCCGATGGAGGCCTTACGTGCCGATGCGGCGCTGCCTGGTCAGCGGCCTGCTGACGGGCAGCGGCAAGGGCTGACCGCATTCTTCCATGTTCACCGTCCGGCGGGCGCCCCGGACCGGGGCGCCCGCCGGACGTTCTCCCGCACTTCCCGGGAGGCGCACTCAGGAGTCGGGCCGCTCGGAACCGGTCGACCGGGTGGCGGCGGGGCGGTCGGGAGAGGTCGGCTGCGCGGGGATCCGGTGCTCGGCGGTGCCGGGCCGCGCCGGCTCGGTGCCGTCCTCGGCGCGCGACGGCGCGGGGGACGCGGGAGCCGGGGCCTCCGCGGGCGCGGAGTGGTCCGCGGCGTCCGGTCGCGTCGCGTTCCCGGGGATGACCGGCTGCGGGGGCAGGTCGGAGGTGGCCGGACGGCCGGAGAGACCGGAGAGGCCGGGGGCGGACGGCTGCGGGGGGATGTCGGTCGCGAGCGCCGGTGAGGGGGCGGAGTGGGTGGGGGAGGTCGCCCCGGTGGCGGCCGGGTCGTACATGCCGGCCGAGGGGGGAACCTCTACCACCATGGTGTCGGCAGGGCCGGCGGAGGCCGACTCCAGGATGGCCCGCGCGTGGTCCATGTGAGAGGCCGCGACCAGCACGTCGTAGCGGCCGGCGACGATCGCGCTGCGCGAGGCGAAGTCCCGCTTGCCGCCGGTGAAAAAGTGGTTGATGAACCCGAACGCGGCTCCCATCACGGCACCCCACAGGGCCGCCCAGAGCACGAGTACGAAGAACGACATCGTGGTCGAGGTGAACAGGCCGAGGAACATGCCCACCACGACGCCGAAGGCCGCACCGCTCCCGGCTCCGGTGAGCGCGGCCCGCCCGTTGGTCATCCTGCCGGTGACGGTCTCCTCAAGCTTCAGGTCACTGCCGACGATCGCCACGTTCTCGACGGGGAAGCCCGCGTCGGAGAGCCCGTCCACGGTTCGCTGGGCCGCGAGGTAGTTGTCGTAGCCTGCCAGGACCCTCCGGTCCACGACGACCTGCGTGTCCAGGCCGGTGGGCGTTGCATCCATGTCCGCTCGCCTTTCAGGGTGGGAGATGACTCGATGAGCCGACTACCCCGTGGCCGTAGGAGAATGCGCGTCCTCTCCCGGGATCTCGCCGCCCGCGGGCGAGGTCCCGGGAGAGCGGCCCCGCGCCGCCGGGCGGATCACCAACTCTGGTGGAGCGGCATTCCCTCGGTGTAGCCGGACGAACTCTGGACGCCGATCACCGCGCGCTCGTGGAACTCCTCCAGGGTGGAGGCCCCCGCGTAGGTGCACGAGGAGCGCAGACCGGCGACGATGGCGTCGATCTGGTCCTCGACGCTGGGCATGGCCGGGTCGAGATACATCCTGGAGGTGGAGATGCCCTCCTCGAACAGGGCCTTGCGCGCCCGGTCGAAGGGGGAGTCCTCCGCCGTGCGCAGTCTCACCGCGCGGGCCGAGGCCATGCCGAAGTTCTCCTTGTACTTGCGCCCGTCGGCGGCGGTACGGGTGTCGCCCGGCGACTCGTAGGTGCCCGCGAACCACGAGCCGATCATCACGTTGGACGCCCCCGCCGCCAGGGCGAGGGCGACGTCGCGGGGATGGCGGACGCCGCCGTCGGCCCACACGTGACGGCCCAGCCCGCGGGCCTCGGCGGAGCACTCCAGCACGGCGGAGAACTGCGGACGGCCCACGCCGGTCATCATCCGGGTGGTGCACATCGCCCCCGGGCCGACGCCGACCTTCACGATGTCCGCCCCCGCCTCGACGAGATCCCGCACGCCCTCGGCGGTGACGACGTTGCCCGCCGCGACGGGCACGTCGGGGCCGAGCGCGCGGACCGCCCTCAGGGCGCTGATCATCTTCTCCTGGTGGCCGTGGGCGGTGTCCACGACCAGGCAGTCCACCCCGGCGTCGAGGATCTCCTTGGCCTTGGCGGCCACGTCGCCGTTGACTCCGACGGCCGCCGCGACGCGGAGCCTGCCCGAGTCGTCGACGGCGGGCCGGTACAGGGTGGCGCGCAGCGCGCCCGTCCTGGTCAGGATGCCGACGAGCCGGCCGTCCGCGTCCACGACGGGGGCGAGCCGGTGGCGGCCCTCGTGGAGACGGTCGAAGGCCTCGCGCGGGTCGAGCCCGGCGGGCAGCGTGAGCAGGTGGTCGGACATCACCTGGGAGAGCTGGGTGTACATGTCCACGCCTGAGCAGTCGCTCTCGGTGACCACGCCGGCGGGGCGGTTGTCCCAGTCGACGATGATGATCGCGCCGTGGGCTCGTTTGGGCAGCAGGTTGAGCGCCTCTCCGACGGTGTCGTGCGGGGTGAGCGTGAGGGGGGTGTCGTGAACGAGGTCGCGTTTCTTGACCCAGTTGACGACGTCGGCGACCACGTCGATCGGGATGTCCTGCGGGATCACGGTGATCCCGCCCCGCCGCGCGATGGTCTCCGCCATCCGCCGCCCCGCCACCGCCGTCATGTTGGCGACCACGACGGGGATGGTGGTTCCGGTGCCGTCCTGGCTGGAGAGGTCGACGGCGAGCCGTGAACCGACGGAGGAGAGCGACGGAACCATGAAGACGTCGCTGTAGGTCAGGTCGTAGGCCGGTGCCATCTCATTGAGGAATCTCACGTTGCTCCACCTTATGCCGTGAATTGCCAGATATGAGCGTTCCCCTTTTCCTGGCCTTCGAAGAGGACCGGGCAGCTCGGAGGGGGGGCAGCGGGGACTAGGATCCGGTTTGCGCGAATAAGTGGGTGGCCATGAGGAGGCATTGTGATCGTGGTTGATCGGCCCGAGATGCTCGTCGTAGGTCATGCCGTACGGACATCGAACGCCGACGAGACGGAGCCCGGCAGGGGGAGGCTCGGCGCGCTCTGGGCGCGGGCGGGGTCCCCCGGGGCCTTCGCCCATGTGCCGGGACGGATTGACGAGAACATCTACGCGGTGCTCACCGACTACGAGAGTGACCACCACGGGGCCTACACCCAGATCGTCGGGGTCGCCGTGCGCAGTGCCGCGGCGCTGCCCGAGGGGATGGTGGCGGTACGGGTGCCGGGGGTGCCGTCGCTGAAGGTCGAGGCCCGCGGGCCGATGCCGGCTGTCCTGCTGGAGGGGTGGCAGCAGCTGTGGAAGCACACCGAGTCGGGAGGCACCCCGCCGAGGGCCTTCACCACCGACCTGGAGGTGCACCACCCTCAGGGAGCCGACATCTACGCGGCGGTCCTGTCCCCGATGCGCTGAGCGGGGCCGTTCCCGGCACGCCGGGCGGAGCGGCCGAGGTCCCACGGCCGCTCCGGGTCCTTCCTTCGTGTCCCCTCGTGCCGGTTCCTCCCGGCCGGGGTCACGCGCGGGGAGGGGTTCAGTCCTCGTCGCCGGGCGGGTCGGGCAGCCGCCAGCCGGAGACGACCAGCGGGAGCACGAAGTGCGTCAGGGCCAGGGCGAGCGCCAGGGCGAAGAACGCGTCCCCCGGGATGGAGTATTCGCGGCCCAGCGCGACGCCCAGCGCGAGGGCCATGACAAAGACGGCGGCCAGGATGCCCGTCGTGAGCCGGTGGGCGATGGCGACGGTCCGCAGGCGCTCGCCCACCTGGCGCTCGTCCAGGTCGCGCTCGGACAGCTCGACGACGCCGCGGGTGGCGATGTTGAGCAACGAGACGGCGGGCAGGTAGATGATCAGGGTGAGCGCCAGTAGCGCGAAGTCGGACAGATCGGCGCCGTCACTCGGCGCGCCGGCCCAGGAGACGGCGACGTCCGCCCACAGGAGCGCCAACGAGAGGACCACTGCCGAGGCGATCAGACGCCTGCGGCCCCGAGTGGCGTACCAGCCGGGCAGGTAGTCGCGCTGCAGGACCTCGACGCGGGTCTGACGCCAGCTCTCTTTCCACGTGCTCATCGAATACCTCCGGGGGTGGACCCCGGCTTTCCTGCCGGGGAGGGGGTCAACCGGCCTGGCCGCTGCCGAGCCGGGGGAACGGTTTGAGGGAGAACACGACTTCCAGCGGCACCTCGAAGTATTCGGCGATCCGCATGGCGAGGAAGAGGCTCGGGCTGTACTCCCCGCGCTCCAGATAGCCGATCGTCTGGTAGTGGACTCCCAGGGCGGTGGCCAGATCCTTGCGGGAGATCCCGCGCTCGGCTCGCAGCACCGAGATCCGGTTGTAGACGTCTTCCGCTGACATTCCGGCGCCACTCCTCGCTTAGGAGAGCCATGCGGCTGGTGGGGACAGAGAAGGGAGACGTGATGCAGTACTCATGTGAATGAATATAGTACATCTACTACATTCAAATCAACACCTACAACGAATGGACGTACAGCTGTGGCGAGATGTCCCTGGTGAGGAGTCTGCTTGGGACGCGGAAGCCGGCCGGGCCGGCGGAGCGGCCCGGGCCCCGGAACGGCGATGGGCCGCCCGGCCGGACACGTCGACGCGTCCGGCCGGGCGGCCCATCGGACGCGCCCGCGCCTCGGGGGAGGCCGTTTCGTCCAAGCCTCGGCAGAGGCCGTTCCACTGCCGGGCGGGCGGCCCGGGCCGTCGGCGGTCAGCCTTCCTGGCCCCACAGGGGCTCGGGGATCTCGAAGCCCACGTCCTGGCCCCACCGGTTGCGGTAGCTCACCTCGTGCGCGGGGCGGCGGGGCGCGACGCCCCAGCGTCCGGTGGGGTAGCCGAAGGTGACCGTGCAGGCCAGCGTCCAGCCCTTGCCCTCGGGAACGCCGAGCGTCCGCAGCGTCTCGGAGGCGTGGAAGATGCCGAGCACGCTGGTCAACGCGCTGCCCACCCCGTGGGCGCGGGCGGCGAGCTGCGCGCTCCACACCGAGGGGAAGATCGAGCCGCCGGACGGGTCGTTGCGGACGAACGCGAACAGCAGCAGCGGATAGTCCTCGAAATGGTCGGCCAGGTACTGGGCCGACTTCAGGACGCTGAGCGTCCGGGTGTCGCCCTCGGCCTCGGCCTTCTCGCGCATCGGCCGGTAGTGGCCCTCGAAGAGCCGTCCGAGCGCGTCCCTGTAGAGGGGGCCGAGCCGCTCCTTCACCGCGAGGTCGTCGACCAGCAGGAAGCGCCAGCTCTGCACGTTGCCGCCGCTGGGCGCGCGGACCGCGGCGTCCAGGATGCTCCGCTGGACCTCCTCGGGGATCGGGTCCGACGTGACCCTGCGCATCGCCCTGGTGGTGTAGAGGGCCTCGAAAACGTCCATCAGGCCAGCACCCCCGCTTCGCGCAGCCGTGCCGCGGTCTCGTCGGCCAGCCCCCAGGAGGACAGGTCGGTCAGCCGGGTGGAGGGAGAGAGGTCCTGCTCGGGCGCGCCGAGCAGGCGGGGCGTGGGCGCGGGCTGCCTGATCCCGCCGACCTCGACGAACGTGCCCCTGGCCTTGTTGTGCGGGTGATCCGCGGCCTCACCCATCTCCAGCACGGGGGAGACGCAGGCGTTCGTACCGTCGAAGACCGCCTCCCACTCGGCGCGGGTCCTGGATCGGAACGCCTCGGCGAGCCGCTCGCGGAGCGCGGGCCACCGCGACATGTCATCTCGGTCGGGCAGGTCCTCCAGGCCCATCAAGGTGATCATCTCCTTCCAGAACTGTGGCTCCAGCGCGCCGACGGCCATGTAGCGGCCGTCGGCGGTCTCGTAGGTGTCGTACATCGGCGCGCCGGTGTCCAGCAGGTTCGTGCCGCGAGGGCCCCAGCCGCCGGTCTGCGCGCCGTGGCAGAACATCGCGAACAGCGTCGCCGCGCCGTCCACCATGGCGGCGTCGATCACCCTCCCCTCGCCGGTCCGCTCCCGCTCGATCAGCGCCAGCAGCACGCCGTACGCGAGCATGAGGCCGCCTCCCGCGAAGTCGCCGAGGATGTTGATCGGCGGGGTGGGGTGCTCGCCCGCGCGGCCCAGCATCGACAGCGCGCCGGAGATGGCGATGTAGTCGATGTCGTGCCCGGCGGTCGGCGCGAGCGGGCCGTCCTGGCCCCAGCCGGTTATCCGCCCGTAGATCAGGCGCGGGTTGACCGCGTGCAGGTCGGCCGGGCCGATGCCGAGGCGCTCGGCGACCCCCGGCCGGAAGACGTCGATGACCACGTCGGCCTGGCGGGCCAGCTCCTTGAACGCGGTGACCCCCTCGGGGGACTTGAGGTCCAGGCCGACCGTCCGCTTGCCCCGGTCCATCACATTGGCGCGCGGCCTGTCTCCGGCCTTGGCGACGACGTTCACGCGATCGACGCGCAGCACCTCGGCCCCGTGGTCGGCCAGCATCATCCCGGCGAACGGCCCGGGGGCCAGCCCGGCCAGTTCGAGCACGCGGACTCCGGCGAGCGGGCCCTTTCCGGTCACGTGCTCCATCGGCATTCTCCTCGGGTGCGTCGCCGGTTCTCTTCGGGGACGGCGCGATGAAACGGTCGCTTGATTGTGAACCCTGCCGCCCCTCCCGCCCCAGTAGAACAATATTCGCCTTTCGTTGGCAAGACACATCGCCAGGAGCCGCGTGGCGCTCGCGCGTGTATGGGAAACTTGCGCCTTCTCCGAATGGCACCTAGGGGTTTTACGATGACATATCCGCACAGTGAACGGGTGGTCGCTGGGCGTTATCGACTGCTGCGAGAGCTCGGCCGGGGCGGTATGGGCGTGGTGTGGGAAGGCCACGACACCCTCCTCAACCGCTCGGTCGCCGTCAAGGAGGTGCTCCTGCCGCCCAACCTCTCCCCGGCCGAGCACCAGGTCCAGCTGACCCGCACCTCCCGCGAGGCCAGGACCGCGGCCAGGCTCAACCACCGGGGCATCGTGGCGATCTACGACGTGGCCGAGCAGGACGGCCGCCCCTGGATCGTCATGGAGCTGGTCAGGGCGCGCGGGCTGGACGAAGTCGGTCCGCTGCCGGTGCGCCAGGTCGCCGACATCGGCCGCCAGGTCCTGTCGGCCCTGTGCGCGGCCCACGAGGCCGGGATCCTGCACCGTGACGTCAAGCCGAGCAACATCCTGCTGGACGCCGAGGGGCGCGCGGTGCTCTCCGACTTCGGCATCGCCACCATCGAGGGCGACACCTCGCTGACCCAGACCGGCATGGTGACGGGCTCGCCCAGCTTCCTGCCGCCCGAGCGCGCCACCGGCATCGACGCCGGCCCCTGGTCGGACCTGTGGGCACTCGGCGCCACCCTCTACGCGGCCCTGGTCGGCCGAGGGCCCTTCGAACGCCGCGACGCCATCTCCACCCTCGGCGCGCTCCTCACCGAGGAGCCCGACTTCGGCGCGGTGCCCCCGGAGATGCGAGCGGTGCTCACCGGCATGCTTCAGCGGGAGCCCGCCCACAGGCTGACCGCGCGGCAGGCCGACGCGATGCTGGCGGAGGTCATCGACAACCCGTCGGTCGCGGCCCGCCGCACCGGGGAGAGCGCCGTCCGCCCCGCGGAAGGCGGCAGGGGACGCCGTACGGAGGAGGGCCTCGACCACACCGGCAGAACCTCCCAGAACAGGCACAAGACCGGGATCCCGCGCCCAAGGCGTCGCGGGGGAGGACGGCTCCCGCTGATCGTGGGGGCCGTCGTGGTCCTGGCCGCGGGAGGCGCCGCGGCGGCCGTGGCGATGTCGCCGACCGATCAGCGGCCGGTGGCGCGATCCGTGCCCACGGTCGACCAGAGCGTGCCGACGCCGGTGGAGCAGACCACATCGCGGCCCCCCAGACCCACTCCCACCCCCACACCGACCCCGACTCCCACCCCGACCCCGACGGCGGCGTCCGCCGGAGGGCTGAAGGTGTGGCGCGCACGTCCCCCGGAGAACTGGTCGATCGGCTACCCGGCCGGGTGGAACGGAGACTGGGCGGCCGAGACGGGATACACCCAGTGGCTGCGCCGAGACGGGGCCGCCCACATGTCGGTGGAGCCGCTGGAGGGAGACGCCGACGGACTGGAGGCGCTCCAGGAGATCGTGAGGGAGAACACGGCCCAGTGGAGCGAGATCCACTCCGAGGACACGGCCAACATCCCCCTCGCCTACGGTGCGGGGCTCCAGTGGGAGTTCACCTGGAGCATGAAGGACGGCGGGGGAGCACCCTGGGCCAGGGCCGGGGTGACCTACCACGAGGTGCGGAGGTTCGTCGCGGTGGGCGACTCGGTGCTGGTGCTCAGCTGGACCACCCACGAGGCCGACTGGGGCGCCCAGCGTGCCCTCATGAACCGCGTGTTCAACAGCTTCCACCCCCGCGGAGGTGAGTGACATGCCCTGGAAGGTGCTCGCGCTGCCACCGCTCCCGAGGAGGCGGTGCGTAATCTGCTCGGCTCGCTCGGCGACCGCGTCGCCGTCTCGGTTCCCGCGATTCGAGACCGAAAGTCGCCGCTCGCCGCACTCGGCGATGCCGAGATCGTGGTCGGCGACTGGAGCGGCGGGCTCGCCCCGGGCGCCGAGGCCGTCCGGGCGGCGCCGGACCTGGCGTTCGTGCGGCAGCCCTCCGCGGGGGTGGACGGCCATGATCTCGCCGCGGTGCGTTCTGGACAACCTGGAGGCCGCGATCGAGGGCCGTCCGGTGACGCATGTGGTCAACGGAGCCGACGCGGTGGTCGGCCGGAGATCTCTGGAAGAGTGGTCGTAGAGTTTTCTCGGGTTTAACGCGTCCCACCTGGCCCTGGAGACATCCGAGATATAGCGTGCCTAGGGGCGATCTTTCTGATGAGGTCATGGGGGTGATTACCGTGCGACAGGCGACAGGGATGTTGGAGCACCGGCAGGCGGTGGAACAGATCAGGGCGTCCTACGCCGCCATTCCGCAGGACGCGGCACCCCGGCTCTCCAAGGCCACCACGAACCTGTTCCGGTTCAGGGACGGCGCCCGCTCGGCGAAGCTGTCGGCCAGGGACCTGGATCAGGTGATCGAGGTCGACCCGGTGGCGATGACCGCCGAGGTCCAGGGGATGACCACCTACGAGAACCTGGTGGACGCCACCCTCGCCCACGGATTCATGCCGTACGTCGTGCCGCAGTTGAAGACGATCACACTGGGCGGGGCGGTGACGGGGCTCGGCATCGAGTCCACCAGCTTCAAGGACGGGCTGCCGCACGAGTCGGTGGAGGAGCTGGAGATCCTCACCGGTGACGGGCGGATCGTCGTGGCCCGTGACGACAACGAGCACCGCGACCTGTTCCGCGCGTTTCCCAACTCCTACGGCACGCTCGGCTACGCCCTGCGGATCCGGATCAAACTCAAGCGCGTCCAGCCCTACGTCAGGCTGACCCACATCCCGTTCGGCGATGCCGACAAGTGCATGCTCGCGATGCGGGAGATCTGCGAAAGCGGCGAGTACGAGGGCGAGCGCGTCGACTTCGTGGACGGCACCTTCTTCGGTCCCGGCGAGCTCTACATCACGGTGGGCCGCTTCGCCGAGCGTGCCCCGTACCTCTCCGACTACACCGGGATGCGCATCTACTACCGGTCGATCCAGACCAGGACCCGTGACTGGCTCACCGTGCGCGACTACCTGTGGCGCTGGGACACCGACTGGTTCTGGTGCTCGCGTGCCTTCGGCGTGCAGACCGCGCTGGTGCGGTCCCTGATGCCGCGCAAGTGGATGCGCTCGGACGTGTACCGCAGGCTCGTCGGTCTCGACCGCAAGTACGGAGTGATCGCCAAGATCGACCGCTGGCGTGACCTGCCCGTGCAGGAGTCGGTCATCCAGGACATCGAGGTGCCCGTCGAGCGCGGCGCCGAGTTCCTGGAGTTCTTCCACACCAAGGTCGGGATGACGCCGGTCTGGATGTGCCCGCTGAGGTCCACGGGCGAATGGCCGCTCTACCCGCTGGAGCCGGGACGGCTTTACGTCAACTTCGGCTTCTGGGGAACGGTGCCGCTCCCCAAGGGGCAGGTCGACGGCTACCACAACCGCCTGATCGAGAATCGGGTGCACGAGCTGGAGGGGCATAAATCGCTGTACTCCACTTCGTTCTACCCGGAAGATGAATTTTGGCGGTTTTATAACGGAACCGCCTACTGGCCGGTCAAGCGGGCATACGACGGGGGTGGCCGATTGCTCGATCTCTACGACAAGTGTGTTCGGGGGCGTTAGTAGGAGAGGTTATTTCTGTGTCGATCGCAGAGATCTTCGAGAAGGTCATGGGGCCCGAGGCGGACGTGCGCCTCGTCGCCTACGACGGAAGCAAGGCCGGACCGGACGATGCCGACGTCAGTGTCGAGGTGAAAACCCCGGCGGCCGTCGCCTACCTGGCGCAGGCACCCGGAGAGCTGGGGCTGGCGAGGGCGTACGTGTCAGGACATCTCGATGTCCACGGTGACATGTACACCCTGCTGTCCCGCATGTGGTCGCTCACCATCAACGACATCCCGGTCGGGCAGAAGCTCTCGGCCATCCGGGCCATCGGGGTCCGGCCGCTGCTGACGCGGATGCCGCCGCCTCCGCAGGAGGTGCGGCGCAGCATGCTCGCCCGGATGGGCAGCAGGCATGCCAAGCAGCGCGACGCCGAAGCCATTCATCACCACTACGACGTCTCCAACAAGTTCTACTCATGGGTGCTCGGCCCCTCCATGGCCTACACCTGCGCGGTCTTCCCCGAGCAGGACTCCACCCTGGAGGAGGCGCAGCTCGCCAAGTTCGAGCTCATCGCCAGGAAACTGGCGCTCAAGCCCGGCATGAGGCTGCTGGACGTCGGCTGCGGCTGGGGCGGCATGGTCATCCACGCCGCCCGCGAGTACGGTGTGAAGGCGCTGGGCGTCACGCTCTCGCGCCAGCAGGCCGAGTGGGCACAGAAGGCCATCGCCGAGGCCGGTCTCAGCGATTTCGCCGAGGTCCGCCACATGGACTACCGCGACGTGCCGGAGACCGGCTTCGACGCCGTCAGCTCGATCGGCCTGACCGAGCACATCGGCAAGAACCAGTTGCCCTTCTACTTCCGTTTCCTCTACGACAAGCTCGTCCCCGGCGGACGGCTGCTCAACCACTGCATCACCCGTCCGACGGGCACGGAGAAGACGCTCAACGCCAGTGGATTCATCAACCGCTACGTCTTTCCCGACGGGGAGCTGGAGTCGGTCGGCTACCTGGCCCGCCAGATCGAGGACACCGGCTTCGAGATCCGTCACGAGGAGAACCTGCGCGAGCACTACGCGCAGACCCTCCGCTTCTGGTGCTCCAACCTCGACGACCACTGGGACGAGGCGGTCCAGGAGGTCGGCGAGGGCACGGCGCGGGTCTGGCGCCTCTACATGGCGGCCTGCGTGGTCGGCTTCGAACGCAACAAGATCCAGCTTCACCAGATTCTCGGGGTGAAGCTTCACGACGACGGCAGGGCCGAGGTCCCGCTCCGCCCCTCGATCGACTGGCCCTGATCTCCGGGCCACACGCTCACGGACGGGTTCCGGGAGGCGCGTGACGCGCCTCCCGGAACCCGCCGCCGTCGTGGTCTCACCGGCGGGGCGGGCGCGGACCTCTCAGCGGAGCTCGCGCTTGAGGATCTTCCCGGTCGCGGTCATCGGCAGGCTGTCACGAAACTCGATGATCCGCGGATACTTGTACGCGGCCATGTTCTCCCTGCCCCAGGCGATGAGCTCATCCTCGGTGATCGTCGCACCGGGGGTGCGGATGACGTACGCCTTGACCTCCTCCCCGTGCGAGTCGTGGGCGACCCCGACCACCGCCGCGAGAGAGACGTCGGGATGGGTGATCAGGACCTCCTCCAGCTCGCGCGGGTAGACGTTGAAGCCACCCCGAATGATCATGTCCTTCACCCGGTCGACGATGGCGTAGTAGCCGTCGGCGTCGCGGGTGGCGATGTCGCCGGTGCGGAACCAGCCGTCCCTCATGACCTCGGCGGTCGCCTCGGGCCGGTTGTAATAGCCCTTCATGACGTTGTGGCCGCGGATCGCGATCTCGCCGGGCCCCTCACCCTCGATCGTCTCCCAGTCGGCGTCGATCAGCTTCATCTCCACCCCCCAGATCGGCGTGCCGATCGAGCCGGGCTTGCTGGGCCTGCCCGGCTGGTTGAAGCTGGCCACCGGGGAGGTCTCCGACAGGCCGTAACCCTCCAGAATCCCGACCCCGAAGGTCTTCTCGAAATCCTTGAGCACCTCGACGGGTGAGGAGGCGCCCCCGGCGACCGCGACCTTGAGCGAGGTGGGCACCTCGTCGCCGTCCGCGTGGATCTTCGCCAGCATGGCCCAGTACATGGTCGGCACACCCGCGAACAGCGTGATGCTCTCGGCGCGCATCAACTCCAGGACCGGACCCGGCTCGAAGCGCGGCACGAGCACGATGGTCGCCCGGCGCCGGAACCCGGCGTTCATGACGACGGTCTGCCCGAAGGAGTGGAACAGCGGCAGCACCGCCAGGTTGGCGTCGCCGCCCTCGGTGCGGGGGAACATCTCATCGGAGACCATGGCGTTGAGCAGCATGTTCTGGTGGCTGAGCTCGGCGCCCTTGGGCTGGCCCGTCGTGCCGCTGGTGTACAGGATCACCGCGGTGTCGTCGGGCAAGGTCTGCACGGTCTCGAACTCACCGGACATACCGTCCAGCGCCGCCCACAACGTTTCCCCGTACTCGGACTCGGTGGCGAACGCGGTGGCGGGCAGGACGAGGAAGTGCTCCGCCGAGGAATCCTCGAAACCCGCCCTCCCCCGCTCGCCCAGCGGCAGCTCGGGGGTGCCCTCGAAGCAGAACAGCGCCTTGGCGTGCGAGTCCTCCAGGTGATAGGCGATCTCCCTGGACTGCAGCAACACGTTGAGCGGCACGACCGTCGCGCCGGCCTTGAGAATCCCGTAGTAGACGAAGGGGAAGTAGGGCAGGTTGGGGCAGGCCAGCGCGACCTTGTCGCCCTTACCGATCCCCCGGGAGACCAGTAGGTTGGCAACCTGGTTCGCGATGGTGTTGACCAGGGAGTACGGCAGCCGCAGGTCACCGAAGACCAGTGCGGTGCGGTCGGGGGCCTCCCGGGCGCTGTCCTCCAGGGCGATCGACAGGTTGAGCATCGTGCGTCCTCCTCCGAGCGAGCTCTGACTTGCTCATACTGGCAGCCGAAGATACCGACCGGTAGGTAGCGTGACTACGAATTGACGGGCAAAGCGCGGGGGAGTAAGCAAATGAGAGCGCGCTTACGGGGAAGATGAGTCGTCCGTCTGTGCGATGAGAGGTCGGTGGGCGTGGAGTACGACTACGTCATCGTGGGTGCGGGGTCGGCGGGATGCGTGCTGGCCAACCGTCTTTCCGCCGACCCTCGCGTGAGGGTCGCCCTCATCGAGGCGGGTGGTTCCGGCCGGAGACTCGAGGTCCGGATGCCCGCCGGCTTCGTCAAGCTGTTCAAGACCGAGTGCGACTGGGACTTCACCACCGTCGGGCAGCCCGAGCTGTCCGGCAGGGAACTCTACTGGCCGCGCGGCCGGATGCTCGGCGGATCATCCTCGATGAACGCCCAGATGTGGGTGCGCGGGCACCGCGCCGACTACGACGGATGGAACGTGCCCGGCTGGTCCTACGAGGAAGTCCTTCCGTACTTCCGCAGAGCCGAGCGCCGCACGGGCTCCAACCGTGGCGACGTGTACGGCACGAAGGGCCCGATCCACATCTCGGAGCTGCGCTCCCCGAACCCGGCCACCGCGCTCTTCCTGCGGGCCTGCGAGGAGGTGGGCATCGTCCGCCTGGAGGAGCTCAACGGCCCCTCCAACGAGGGCTGCTCGCCGACACCCGTCACCCAGCGCAGGGGCCGCCGCTGGAGTTCCGCCGACGCCTACCTCGCCCCCGCGGCGGGACGGCCCAACCTCACCGTGCTGACCTCCTCCCGCGTACGCCGGGTGCTGGTCGAGAACGGGCGGGCGACCGGGGTGGAGTACGGCGGTGACGACGGCCCGGCGGTGGCGCGGGCACGCGGGGAGGTCATCTTGTCGGCCGGGGCGATCGGCTCACCGCACCTGCTGATGCTGTCGGGCATCGGCCCGGTGGACGAGCTGCTGGCCGCGGGCGTGGAGCCGGTTCACGAACTGCCCGAGGTCGGCGCCAACCTTCAGGACCATCTCGCCTCGGGCGTCTTCCTGCACTGTCTCAAGCCGATCACTCTCGCCGGTGCCGAGTCGACCGGCAACCTGCTCCGCTTCCTGGCCGGGGGCCGGGGCATGCTCACCTCCAACGTCGGCGAGGCCGTGGCGTTCATCCGCACCTCGGAGGAGGAGCCCGCTCCCGACATCGAGCTGATCTTCGCTCCCGGGTCCTTCATCGGCCACGGTCTCACCCGGCCGTCCGGCCACGGCCTGACCATCGCCTCGATCCTGCTCCGGCCGGAGAGTCGAGGCCGCCTCTCGCTGGACGGCGAGGACATCGTGATCGACCCCGGCTACCTGTCGGCGGAGGCCGACGTCCGCCGACAGGTCGCCGGGCTGCGGAAGGCGGGGGAGTTGTTCTCCACCGAGGCGCTCCGGCCGCTCGCGGGGCCTCCGATGGACCCGTACTGGGGTCCGAGGACCGAGGAGGGGCTCGTTCGCTGGATCCGTGAGCGCAGCGAGACCCTCTACCATCCGGTCGGCACCTGCCGGATGGGGGAGGATCCCGGATCGGTGGTGGACCCCGTCCTGAGGGTGAGGGGGGTCGCCGGCCTGAGGGTGGCCGACGCCTCGATCATGCCGATCATCCCCCGGGGGCACACCCACGCGCCCACCGTCATGGTCGCGGAAAGAGCAGCCGACCTCGTCGCCGGGGACTCGCTGAGGCGTTGAGGGTGGGGGTACGGAGCGCTGTGACGTTGGTCACCGGCGGCCTTTCGCGTACCGGTCGCGCGGAAGGCCCGGCTTGGCCGGGCTCCGGCCTTCCTTTTGTGAGGTCGCAGGGTGGAGCATGTTCTCCAGGCCGGGCGCTTCCGGCCCTCAGGGAAAGGCGACGGCCTCGTTCTGCGCTGGTTGAGGTGAGGGTCCTGTGGCAGGATCCAAGAAACAGAACGCGGTTCTAGTGGAGGCTGGCGTGACGGTTTCACTCGCGGACATCGACCTGTCGGACATCTCCTTCTGGGAGCGGCCGATGGCGGAGCGGGAGGCTGCCTTCGCGCTGCTTCGCGCGCAGCCGGGTCCCGTCCTCTTCGCCGAGCCCGAGATCCCCTTCGCCCCACCGGGCCCCGGCTACTACGCCCTCGTGCGGCACGCGGACATCATCGAGGCCAGCCGCCATCCCGATGTCTTCTCCTCGGGCCGGGGGGCGACGTCCATCCAGGACCTCGGCCCCGACTTCGGCGAGTACTTCGGCTCGATGATCAATATGGACGACCCCCGGCACGCGAGGCTGCGCAGGATCGTCTCCCGGGCGTTCACGCCAAAGATGATCAAGCAGTTCGAGGTCGACGTCGAGGCCGCCGCCGTGCGGATCGTGGACGATCTGATCGCGAAGGGCCCCGGCTGCGACTTCGTGACCGAGGTGGCGGCGAAGCTGCCCTTGAAGATCATTTGCGACATGATGGGCATCGGCCCCGAGCACTACCAAGCGGTCTTCGACGCCACGAGCATCATCCTGTCGGGCGGTGACCCGGAGTTCATCGCCGACGTCAGCCGCGCCGCCGAACTGCTCCTCGGCGCGGGACAGGGGCTCCAGGACCTCGTCGTCTCCCTGGCCGCCGAGGGCGGAGACAATCTCACCACCGCACTGACCAGCGCCAACATCGACGGTGAGAAGCTGACGATGCAGGAGCTCGGCTCGTTCTTCATCCTGCTGGTGGTGGCGGGCAACGAGACCACCCGTAACGCCATCTCGCACGGCCTGCACCTGTTCAGCGAGAACCCCGACCAGCGGGCACTGCTGCTCGAAGACCTCGAAGGGCGCCTGCCCGGTGCCGTCGAGGAGATCGTCCGTCTCGCCTCGCCCGTCGCCTGGATGCGCCGCAGCCTCACCCGCGACTACGAGATGAACGGCCACCTCTACCGCGAGGGCGAGAAGGTCCTGCTGTACTACTGGGCCGCCAACCGCGACGAGAGCGTCTTCACCGACCCGCACCGCTTCGACATCCAGCGCACCGAGGGCCCGCACATCGGCTTCGGCGGGCCCGGGCCGCACTTCTGTCTCGGCGCCCACCTGGCCCGCCGCGAGATCACCGTGATGTTCCGCGAACTGTTCACCCGCCTGCCCGGCATCCGTTCCGAGGGGGAGCCCGACCGCCTGCGCTCCAGCTTCATCAACGGCATCAAGCGTATGAGGTGCACCTTCTAGCCTCCGTGGCTTTCCGGCGCTCCTTGGCCCTTCCCGGCGGACGGGGTGCTCACCGCTCCAGCGCGCGGATCGACTTGATGACGGTGTTGATGTCGGGGAGCAACTCCTTCTTGCTGTCCGGCACCGACATGTAGACGATCGCGGGCAGGTCGGCGCCGGTGCTCACGGCGGCCACGACCATGGTCGTCTTCGAGTCGCCCGAGGTGATCTCGTACGCGGCGAGCTGACCGGGCAGGCCGTTCACCGACAGGGTCTGCTGGGCGGTCTTGCGGGCGGTGTTGCCCTCGGGGAAGAACTTGTTGCGTCCGCCCGAGGCGACCGCGTTGATCACCGGTGCGAGGTTCTCGGGTGAGGTGTACTTCGCCTTCAAACGCGGTGAGAGCGGTCCCGACATCAGCTGGGCGAACTGGGTCTTGCCCGTGGAGTCCGTACCCGCCGGGAGATACTGACGGGTCGTGAAGCCGTAGCTGGCGGGCATGCCGGGACGCTGGTCCTGTCGCCAGGGGGCGCCGAGCTGTGCCAGGGTGATCCCGGCCTGCTGGTCGGTGAGCGTACCGACCACCGGCGAGGCGTCGCCGGTGAAGCGCGGCAGACGTCCGATGGCGGCGGGTTTGGTCGACTTCTTGGTCGCCGCCGGCTTGGGATCGGAGGGGACCTCCTCGTCGGCCGAGGCGAGAGGTCCGGCCAGGAAGGCCCAGAGCACCGCGCCGAGCAGCGCGATGACCACGGATCCGGCGAGCGCGAAGATCCAGACCGGTCGGCCCCGCTCCTCGTCCTCCTCGTCCTCGATGGCCCGGTAGTTGTCGCCGAAGACCGTGTTCCACAACTCCTGCTGGCGCTCCGGCGGAGGCGTCTTCGGGCCGCTGATCTGACCCGCGGTGACGAAGGGCTTGTTCGGGTCGGACGGGTCACGGCTCAGGTGATGTCCGGGCTGGCCAGGGTTTCCAGGATTTCCGGGCTGGGGCTGCCACTGCTGGGGCCCGCCCTGCCGAGAGTCGGCCCCGTGGTGAGCAGGGGGTGCTCCCAGGTCTGAGGACGCGCTGGGAGCCGCCGCGTTCGCCGCGGCCAGGGCCCACATGGCGGGGTTGTCGGGCACGCCGTAACCGCGCCGGGCGTTTTCGCCGCCGGAGTCACCGCCGTCCTGGAGACCGTTCGGGTGGCCGCCGTCAGGTGAGGTGCCGCCGAAAGGGGGGACGCCGGGCGGGGAACCCTGAGCGGCGCCGGGGAGGGCGCCGCCGGAACGAGCGGCCGGGGCGTCGGCCTCTGCCCAGGCGGGGGAGAACGTCGAGGTGGGGGCCTCGGCGAACCCCGCGTTTCCCGCGGAGGCCTGAGACCAGGGAGTGTTCTCCGCCTGCGCCGACGGCCACGCGTTGTTCTCCGCAGAGGGGCGGCCGAAGGACTCGTGCCCCGGCGCGGTGGCCTGCCACGTCTCGCCCGCCGCGTCGGAACCCTGCCGCTGGGCGTTCCCCTGCGGGCCGGTCGCCTGTGCCCAGCCGCCTGCCTGTGCGGCGGATCCTTGTGCCCATCCGTCTGTTTGAGAGCCGGATCCTTGTGCCCATCCGTCTGTTTGCGGGCTGGATGCCTGTGCCCAGCCGCCTGCCTGCGGGCTGGTCGCCTGTGCCCAGCCGTCGGCCTGCGGGTTTTGCGCGCGGCCGTCGCTGTGAGGCGGGGCGGGGGGCCAGGTGTCGTTGGAGGTGCCGGCTTGGGGTCGGCCGCCGGAGGAGTCCGCCGGAGGAGCCTGGCGCTGGTCGCCGTTCTGGGGCTGGGGGGAGGTGGGCTGTGGCCACCCGCTGCCGTTCCCCGGTGAGGGCTGGTGCCGGTTTCCGGTCCCCTGCGGGCCGGAGGCCTGAGCCCAGCCGTCAGCCTGTGAACCGGCCCCTTGCGCCCACCCGTCCGTCTGAGGGGCGGTCGCCTGTGCCCATCCGTCTGTTTGCGGGCTGGATGCCTGTGCCCAGCCATCGGCCTGAGAGGTGGATGCCTGTGCCCATCCGTCTGCCTGAGGGCTGGTCGCCTGCGCCCAGCCCTCGTTGTGCGGGCTGAAGGCATCCGGCCAGCTGCTGACCTGCGGGTTGGTCGCCTGTGCCCAGCCGTCGCTGTTCTGCGGGGCAGAGGCTTGCGCCCAGCCGTCGGCCTGCGGGCGGCCGTCGCCGCGGGGCGGGGCGTCCTGGGACCGGCCACTGTCGGGGAGGTCGGCCTGAGGGGTGGAGGAGCGCTGTCCTCCGCCAGGTGAGGTCTGCCAGGAGGAGCCGTTGCCGCTCTGCCGCTCGTCCTGCGGAAGGGGCAGCCGGGGGCCGGTGCCGAGCGAGTCGTTCGCCCACGAGGGCGACGACTCGGCAGCCTCCGGCCATGCCGGAGGCAGGTGGGACTGGCTGGACTGCTCCGAGGCCATGCTTTCCTTACCTCCCGCGCGGGTGCCCGAATTAGGCGTATTGGGCATGGTCTCACGTGAGACAGGGGGGCTCGCAGGGAAACTGGAGAACGCTCCCCTGAACTGGAGTCCGGTGGGGTCGGTAGGTGGATCCTGCATAGGCAGGCCGACCTCCATCGGATCCGGGCCCTGCCCCGGCTCTGCTGAATGTGCCACGGTTAAAAGAGTAAACGCGAGAGACATACGAGGTCACAACAGGCCTATAGCCATCAGGTCTCGTTGTCCCGGAGGGAACGAGAGTCTCCATTCTGCTGACCTGGCCGGATCTTGTCTCCCGTTTGCCGCGATCGGCCCTGTTCTCGTCGGCCACGAATGGCCTTGCGGGCTGCGATAGTCTTGTCCTATGCGTGCCGCGACCCTGCTTATCGGGCCGCATCGGCCTTCCCGTCCCTGAGCACCCTGCCGATGCGGCCGCCCTCCGCGTGAGCGGGGGGTTTTTGTATTGGGCCGGACGGGTCAGACCATCTACGCAGGCATACTCCGAGGAAGATCGACGTGAGCGAGCGAGCCGACATGCAGAGCGACGAGCAGCACTATGACCCGCAGGCCCTGCAGGTCAAGTGGCAGCGCAGGTGGGAGGAACTGGATCCCTTCCGGGCCTCCGACGACCCCGCCGACCCGCGCGAGCGGCGCTACATGCTCGACATGTTCTCCTACCCGTCGGGCGACCTGCACATGGGGCACGCCGAGGTCTTCGCCCTGGGCGACGTCATCTCCCGTTACTGGGTCCAGCGCGGCTACAACGTTCTGCACCCCGTCGGCTGGGACTCCTTCGGCCTGCCCGCCGAGAACGCCGCGATCAGGCACAACGCGCACCCGGCGGAGTGGACCTACGCCAACATCGAGACTCAGGCCAACTCCTACAGGCGCTACGCGATCTCCTTCGACTGGTCCCGCCGGCTGCACACCAGCGACACCTCGTACTACAGGTGGACCCAGTGGCTCTTCAACCGCTTCTTCGAGCGTGGCCTGGCCTACCGCAAGGGCGGCCTGGTCAACTGGTGCCCGAACGACCAGACCGTGCTGGCCAACGAGCAGGTCAAGGACGGCAGGTGCGAGCGCTGTGGCGCCGAGGTCGTCCGTCGCGAGCTGACCCAGTGGTACTTCAAGATCACTGATTACGCCGACCGGTTGCTGGACGACATGTCCCTGCTGGAAGGCGGCTGGTCCGAGCGCGTGCTGACGATGCAGCGCAACTGGATCGGCCGGTCCGAGGGTGCCGACGTCGACTTCGTGATCGAGGGCAGGGACGAGCCGGTCACCGTCTACACCACCCGCCCCGACACCCTGTACGGCGCCACCTTCTTCGTGGTCGCCCCGGACGCGCCGCTGGCCGAGGAGATCGTCACCGACGACCGGCGCGAGGCGTTCGAGGCATACCGGGTCGAGGTGTCCAAGCTGTCGGACATCGACCGGTTGTCCACCGAGAAGGAGAAGACCGGCGTCTTCCTGGGCCGGTACGCGATCAACCCGGTGAACGGTGAGCGCATGCCGATCTGGGCGGCCGACTACGTGCTGTCCGACTACGGCCACGGCGCCATCATGGCCGTGCCCGCTCACGACCAGCGCGACCTGGACTTCGCCCGGACCTTCGACCTGCCGGTACGGGTGGTCGTGCACACCGGCCTGGCCGATCCCGGCGAGACCGGTGTCGCCACCACCGGTGACGGCACGATGGTCAACTCCGGCCCGCTGGACGGCCTGGCGAAGGCCGAGGCGATCCGGAAGATCATCGAGGTGCTGAGCGAGCGGGGCACCGGTCACTTCACGGTCAACTTCCGGCTGCGCGACTGGCTGCTGTCCCGCCAGCGCTTCTGGGGCTGCCCGATCCCGATCATCCACTGCGCCGACTGCGGCGAGGTCCCCGTCCCCGACGACCAGCTGCCCGTCACCCTGCCCGACATGCGCGGCGAGGCCCTGGCGCCCAAGGGTGTCTCCCCGCTCGCCTCGGCCGAAGACTGGGTCAACGTCTCCTGCCCCAAGTGCGGCGGCCCGGCGAGGCGCGACACCGACACGATGGACACCTTCGTCGACTCCTCGTGGTACTTCCTGCGCTACGTCGACCCTGCCTACGAGGACGGGCCGTTCGACGTCGAGCGCGTGCGCAGGTGGGGTCCGATCGACCAGTACATCGGCGGCGTCGAGCACGCCGTGCTGCACCTGCTGTACGCCAGGTTCTTCACCAAGGTCCTGCACGACATGGGAATGATCGACTTCGTCGAGCCCTTCACCCGCCTGCTGAACCAGGGGCAGGTCATCAACCAGGGCAAGGCGATGTCCAAGTCGCTGGGCAACGGTGTCGATCTGGGCCAGCAGATCGACGCCTACGGTGTCGACGCGGTCAGGCTGACCGTCGTCTTCGCCGGACCTCCCGAGGACGACATCGACTGGTCCGACGTCTCCCCGGCGGCCTCGCAGAAATTCCTCGCCCGCGCGTTCCGCGTCATGGCCGAAGCCGGCGCGGCCTCCGCGCCCGGCATCGACGTCACCGCGGGGGACCTGAACCTGCGCAAGGTCGTCCACCGCACCATCGACGAGGTCACCAAGCTGGTCGACTCCCATCGTTTCAACGTCGCGGTGGCCCGCATGATGGAGCTGACGAGCGCGACCCGCAAGGCCATCGACTCCGGGCCCGGCGCCGCCGACCCGGCGGTCAGGGAGGCCGCCGAGACCCTCGCGGTCATGTTGTCCCTGGTCGCGCCGTACGCGGCGGAGGAGGGCTGGGAGCGGCTGGGGCACGCCGCCTCGGTCGCCACCGCGGGCTGGCCGGTGGCCGACCCGGCGCTGCTGGTCCAGGAGTCGGTCACCTGCGTCGTCCAGGTCGCGGGCAAGGTGCGCGACCGGCTGGAGGTCTCCCCGGAGATCTCCGAGGCGGACCTGGAGTCGCTGGCCCTGCGGTCGGAGAAGGTTCAGCCCTTCCTCTCCGGCACGCCGCGCAAGGTGATCGTCCGCGCACCCAAGCTGGTCAACATCGTGCCGTAGCCGTCCTGTGTGGTCTCGGGGGCCGCCACGGGGACTCGGGGCATCCTCGCGGGTGCCGTGGGTCAACTCGGCCGGCGTGTCCCCGCGACCACCTCGATGGGCGACAACCCGGACCGCTTCGACCCGGGGGCCTCCTCTCGGCCTCGCCGGAGCGGATTGCCGTGCCCGCCGGCGAAAGATCTCCCCGGGTCTGTCCCGTCACCTGAGAACGACGGATAGGGCCCCGACATCAGCTGTCGGGGCCCTATCCGGCGTGTCGCGTGTCTGCACGGAGATCGCAGGCGCGTGATGCCGAACTCGCGTAGCCGCGGCGCGGCTCGGTCCGGACCCGCGTGCCGCTCGCGAGCGGCGACACCTCTACGGGCGGAACCTGTGGAGAGTGCGCGAGGAGCCCGCGCGGGACGCTCGTGTCAGAGCTTCTCGCGTCAGAGCTTGCGGAGGACCGCGACGACCTTGCCGAGCACGGTGGCCTCGTCACCGGGGATCGGGTCGTAGTTGGGGTTGTGCGGGACCAGCCAGACGTGACCGTCTCTGCGCTTGAAGGTCTTGACCGTGGCCTCGCCGTCGATCATCGCGGCGACCACGTCGCCGTTGTCGGCGACCGGCTGCTGGCGCACGACCACCCAGTCACCGTTGGCGATGGCGGCCTCTATCATCGAGTCGCCGGTCACCTGGAGGAGGAAGAGCGTGCCCTCACCGACAAGCTGCCTGGGCAGGGCGAAGACGTCTTCGATGCTCTCCTCGGCGAGGATGGGGCCACCGGCGGCGATCTGGCCGACGAGGGGCACATAGGCGGCGGTCGGACGGCTGACCGGGGTCTCGTCCTCACCGGAGTCGGGATCAACCCACAGCACGGGCTCGCCGGGCAGGCGGACCTCCAAGGCGCGAGGGCGGTGCGGATCACGCCGCAGGTAGCCCTTACGCTGCAAGGCCGTCAACTGGTGCGACACGCTGGAGGTGCTGGTGAGCTGCACCGCTTCGCCGATCTCCCGCATGGACGGCGGATAGCCGCGCTGCTGCACGGAATCACGGATCACCTCAAGGATCTTCCGCTGCCTGGGGGTGAGGCCAAGGGAGTCACGCCTTCGCACCGCCAGGTCGCTGGCGGCCGACCCGTTCTCACTGTGCTGGCTCATATGAACTCCTCGCCTCCCGGTCTGTATTTAACATGTCGCACACAGCGACCATACCTTGGCCGAAGATCATACTCAAACAATTGTTCGAATGTCCTCGAAATCGGCGACGCCGTGGTGTACAACATCGTACGGGAGTTCGATCGACATCGTGTTCGATTCACCGATCTTTCTTCGACATGTGTTCGGCCAGGTCGAGGGGATGGGGGGCCACCGTGAAACCGACCGCGACGACACCACGATCCAGGAGCGCGCCGAGGTCCCGGACGGCGCGGCGATCACCGGGGGCGCCGCGCCTGCGGCTCGTGCCGCCCCCGAGGCTGGAGCCGGAGCCGGGGCCCGCGCCGGAGTTCGGGCGGAGGTCCGAGGCGGGTCGAGGGCGGGAGGGAGCCCAGGGCCGGGCGCCGGGGCCGCGCCTCGGTCGCGAGCCGGGGCGAAGGTCCGGCGGGGAGCCCGAGCGGGCCTTCGAGCGTGAGCCGGGGCGGGGAGTCGGACGCGGGGCCGGGCCGAGGAGGGGCGCGCGATCGGCGACGGCGTCCTCGGTGGGCATCCGCCGGCCGGGCGCCGCTCGGAAGGCAACAGCCGGGAAGGGGACGGCCGGGAAGGGGACGGCCCGGCGGCCACTTCGGCTCACCCGGCGTGGAAGGATCGTGGTGGTGGCGGTGCTCGCCCTGTTCGGTCTGGCGGTGCTCTGGATCGGCGGGCGCATCGACATGGTCGCGGCGGACGAGCGGGCGGGCCTTGAAGGGCTGCCGCGGATCACGGTGCATGCGGACGACACGCTGTGGGAGATCGCGGACGCGTTGACGAAGGAGGCCGACACCGGCTCGGCGGTCCGTCGCATCATGGACCTCAACGGGCTGTCCGGCCCGGAGGTCCGGCCGGGGAGCCGGCTCTATCTCCCCG
>Ga0233377_1000069_pt1 | contig 69916 bp, 61 predicted proteins | sample ElkDunMinimDraft_6_FD_191540 | JGI IMG/M metagenome (GOLD analysis project Ga0233377, IMG submission 191540) | Fecal eukaryotic communites from dung pellets of Tule Elk in California, USA - Elk Dung E36 | ecosystem: Host-associated > Mammals > Digestive system > Large intestine > Fecal | place...
GCGGTCTCGCGGAGACGGCCGTCAGGACCAGGTCTGGCCTTCGGGGGTGTCGACGACCTTCACGCCGAGGGCGGCGAGCTCGTCGCGGAGGAGGTCGGAGGCGGCCCAGTCCTTGGCGGCGCGGGCCCGTGAGCGCCGCTCAAGCAGCTCGGCGGCGCCTTCCGGCAGGGGCTTCGGCCTGACCGCCTTGCCGATGTCGAGGGAGAGGTCCAGGGCGAGGATCTGGTCGAGGTGCAGGAACGCCTCGAAGCGCGAGCCGGGGGAGATCGAGTCGTCTCGCTCCAGCTCGCGCATGAGCCGCAGCGCGAGCGGGGTGTCGAGGTCGTCGTCGAAGGCGGCCTCGATCATGGAGACCCGGTCGGCGGGCATCGGGCCGCTCGGCGACTCCGACCACTCGGCCACCTGGCCGCGCCAGCGGCGCAGGGTCTTGTCGGCGGCCCGCAGGGTGTCCCAGGTGAGGTTCATCTGCTGGCGGTAGCGGTGCTCAAGCAGCGCGAACCGCACGGCCAGCGGGTCGAGACCGGCCTCCGCCACGTCCTTGAGCAGGACGACGTTGCCGGTGGACTTCGACATCTTGCGCCCGTCGAAGAGCAGGTGCTCGCCGTGCACCCAGTGCCGTACCACCTCGTGCCCGGCGGTGGCGTCGGACTGGGCGCGCTCGTCGTCGTGGTGCGGGAAGCGCAGGTCGATCCCGCCGGTGTGCAGGTCGATGTTCTCGCCGAGGAAGCGCAGTGACATGGCCGAGCACTCGATGTGCCAGCCGGGAAAACCGCGGCCCCACGGGGTCTCCCAGGTCAGCCCCTGCTCGGAGGGCTTCCACAGCGCCCAGTCGGCGTGGAAGCGCTTGCGCGGGTCGATGGCCTCGATCCGGTGACCCGGCCTCAGCTGGTCCAGCCGGTTGCCGGATATCTCCCCGTACGTCGGGAATGAGGCGGCGTCGAAGAAGACCGAACCGTCGGGGATCGCGTACGCGTGCCCCTTCTCGATCAGCTTGGCGATCATCTCGATCATCAGGTCGATCGACTCGCTCGCCCGGGGCGAGTGCTCGGGCGGGCGGATGTTCAGCGCGGTCGTGTCCGCCACGAAGGCGTCCTCGTAGAAGCGCGCGACCTCAAGGACGCCGCGCCCCTCGGCCCTGGCCTGGGCGAGCACCTTGTCCTCGCCGGTGGGGTCGATCTCGGTGTCGTCCACCAGGTGCCCGACGTCGGTGATGTTGCGGCAGGCCACCACCCGGATCCTCTGCCGCTCGCTGACCCGCCTGATCAGGTCCGCGAGCAGGTACGACCGGAGGTTGCCCACATGGGCCGACCTGTAGACGGTCGGGCCGCAGGTGTACATCCGCAGGGAGCGGCTCCCCTCGGGGACGATCCGCTCGATCCGGCGATTCCGCGTGTCATACAGGCGCAACATATGTCGAGCCTACGCAATCGACCTCCTCCCCACACGGGACGGGCTTAACACCCATGCGATGGGACCCGGATCGGCCGCGGCCGCGTCTGGACTACGGGCTTCACCCAAACGCCATGGGACCCGGCTCGGCCGCGGCCGTGCCTGGACTGAGGAGAGAGGGGTTGCGAGGAACGAGCGACCCCGAACGACGAGGGAAGGCACGGCCTGAAGGCGGCCGAGCCCGCGTGAGCGGAGCGAGCGCAGTCAAACAGGCCTGAAGGCGGCCGAGCCCGCGTGAGCGGAGCACGCGCAATCAAACACAGCGCAATCAAACGCTACCTTCGAGGAAGGCGAGGATCTCCCGGTCGCCCCGGTCGCGCAGGCGGGTGATCACCTCTTCGCGGGTGCAGCCCTCCGACAGGCCGATGCGGGCGCCGATCAGGCGGATGCCCTCCGCCTCGGAGGCCACCGGCGCCGTGTAGCCGATCAGGTGCAGCGCCCGGTTCAGGGCGGGCAGGGCCGGTGAGGCGGCGGGCAGGTAGCGGGTGAGCAGCTCGCCGCCGTCTGAGACCGTGAGGAAGACGTGGTCGCCCTCGGAGGCGTTGGCGGCGATCAGGACGGGACGGATGGAGCCCATCGTCGGCTGGTTGTGCCAGCTGATCACCACGTCGCCCGAGGGGGTGGAGGCGGTGAGCTGGCCGCCGGGGGCCATGCCCAGGTGCGCGGCGAAACCGGTCGGCAGCGGGGAGCCCGAGCCACGCAGGTGCTCGGCGTTCACGTCCACCCGGTGCCACCAGCGCCCGTCGCGGCTGCGGAAGCAGCGCCGGGTCTCGGAGACGTCCCTGCGCGGCTGGTAGTCGGCCTGCTCGGCTCCGGCCACCCTGATCCACCCGCGCTGCGTACGCTCGAAGCCGGGGCCGCCCGCGTACGCGCGGACCGAGCTCTCGCTCACGTCGTAGCGTTCGGTGAGGTTGGTGACGATCGTGTTGACCGACGCCTCGCCGTTGGCCCGCTCGATCTCCCGGACGATCATCTCCCGGATGCCCAGATACTGCTCGCCGCCCCAGCGGGTGAGCCCGTACTTGTTCCGGTCGACCCGCAGGAAACGGTCGTCGGCGGTGAGCTGGTTGCGGATGCCGACGAGGCTGTAGTCCTCGCCGATGCGTTCCTGGATCTCCTCGGGGCTGAGCGGGCCGCCGGCCACCGCGAGCACGGCCTCGGCCTTGTCGTTGACGCTGCGCGGCCAGGGCACCACGTGGTTCTCCAGCACCCGCAGCTGGGGCACCGCGATGAGCCAGCGTTCCGCGACGTCCTCGCGGATGCCGAGCTGGCTGGCGAGCGTCACGGCCTCGTCCATCGGGCGGGGGCCGTCGGTGAACAGCTGCCGGGTCTTCTCCCTGAGCTCGTCGGCGCCTCCGGCGACGAGCCAGCCGTCCACCTGCTCGTAGCCGGTGAGCAGGGTCCGTACGAAACGCCAGGAGGGGATGCCCAGGGTGGTGAGCTCGGTGCGGTGCCACGGTACGGCGGCGGCGAGGTCGTCGGCGGGCACGGCGGAGCCCAGCCGGCCCCGCAGCCACGACACGTGGGCGATGAGCGGCGCCGCGTCCTCCTTGGCGAGCCAGGCCTCGACGTGGTCGCGCAGGTCGCGTTCGATCTGCCGGATGCGCTCCCTGGTGACCGAGAACCGCTGGGCGAGGTCGTCGAGCGTGGCCCGCTGGGAGGCGTACAGCCGGTCCCTGGCGATGGCCCGCTGCCGCTCGTCCAGAGAGGCGAAGACCTCGTCGATCAGCTCGGGCAGCGGCCGGTCGGGCCGGGAGGGGCGCATCCTGATGACGCTCTCCTCGGTGACCGGTTCGAGAAGCCGTTCCAGCACCCCGGTGAACAGCTTGTGCACCGCCTCGCGGCCGAGCCCTTCCGGCGTGTGGGCGCTCGCGGCGGGGTCGGCGAACCTGAGCAGGGGGAGGACGTCACCGAGCATCAGGTGGCCCCAGCACGTCAGGGCGAGATCGGCCAGGCGACCGGCCACCTCGGACGTCCCGATGGTCGAGCAGGCGGTGTCGAGCGGGAGCGCCTGCCACCAGGCCTCGGGGAGGCGGGGGTCGGCCGCGATCGGTGCCACCTGGCCGGGAGAGGTCCAGCGCAGAGGTGGCGCGATGTCGCTCAAGCTGAGGTTCATTGAGGTCCAACCGGCAAAGGGGAATATATCCGCATTTCAGACTATGTGGTCAGGTAGGAAGGAAGGGACTTGCCCGTCCGTAATGAGAAACGTAAAGGAGTTCCCTGGCCCGGGTACAGGCCACGTACAGCAGGCCGCGCTCCCTCTGGAGGTCGTGTGCCCTGGCGGCGGGATCCTCGCCGACCGGGGTGAGGGAGTCGAGGTCGGGCACGATTCCCTCGCTCACGCCGATCACCGCGACCCGGCGGAACTCCAGCCCCTTCATGCCGTGCAGCGTCGTCACCCGTACCCCCAGATCACGCAGAGCGGCCCGCGCGTCACGCACGAGGCCGGCGGTCCTCGCGGCCACCGCTATCTCCTCGGGCGTCACACCCTCATTCACCCACTGTCCCACCTGTGCCACCAGACCCGTCAGTTCGTCCTGCGGTGAATCGTAGGCGCGAACCATCGGCCTGAGCCCGTGCCGGGTGCTCCTGAAGCCGTAAAGCTCCTGCACACCCTTGACGAGTCCGTCGGCCGGACCGCCTCCGCGTAATCGGATTCCCCAGGACAGGATCTCCTGCGGGAGCCGGTACGACACCCGCAGACGCTGCTGGATCGCGTCGATTCCCACGGCGCCGAGCGTCACCCGCGTGTCGAAGATGCGCTGGTGCGGGTCGCCCACGATGAACAGGTCGTCGCGGGCGTGCGGCACCGCCGCCCGCAGCAGCCGCCACTGCGCCGGGTGCAGGTCCTGCGCCTCGTCCACCACGATGTGCCGGTACGGCTCCCGCGCCGGCTCCGCCTCCTCCAGCAGGTCCCCCGTCGTCTGGCCGAGCAGCACCGACGCCTCGGAGGCGAGCTGCAGCAGGGTCCGCTTGCCGCGTGCCCGCAACTGCTCGGTGACGTGCTCGACGGCCCTCCACACGGAGGCGCGCTCCTCACCGGACAGTTCGACACCACGGCCGGGGCGGGAGGCCGCCAGATACTCGTCCAGGGTCCGCAGGTTCTGCGCCAGGACCACCTGCTCCCACTCGCGCAGCAGGAACGCCGGGCTGTGGCCGGTCTCGGTCTCCACCCAGAGCGCGGTCAGCTCGGCGGCGCCGATCAGCGAGGGCGGGCGCCCCTCGGCCTCGGTGACGACGCGGTGGGCGAGCCGGTCCACGTTGCCGACCTCGATCCGCTTGCGGACCACCTCGTCCTCGATCAGCAGGTCGAGCCTGGTCGCGAGCTCGGCGCTCAGCCCTTGGGAGAAGGTGACGAGCAGGATCTGCCCGCTCGCGCGCCTGGCCAGGTAGGCGGCCCTGTGCAGGGCGATGAGCGTCTTGCCGGTGCCCGCGCCGCCGGTGACCAGCGTCGGCTGCTGGTAGGACTCCCAGTACGCGAGCCGGTGCTGCGGCGGGTGCAGGAACACGCACCAGCCGGGCGTGTCGAGCACGCGGTTCAGCTCGCGCGGATCGTCGACGAAGACGGCGCGGTCGGGGCTGCGCGTGAGCGCGGCGCCGAAGTCCTCGGGATTGATCGGCTCGGAGTCCGCGGCGACGGCGCGGCAGTTCTCCAGATCCCGCCACGCCCCGGCCATCGACTCGCCCCTGGCGAGCGCCGCCAGCGGCTCGTACTGCGTCGGGGGCAGCAGCGGCTCCAGCGCCTCCAGGGTGAGCTGGTCGGTGATCTGCCTGACCAGCGGCAGGAAACGGCCGTCGACCCCCAGTTCGGCCAGGTCGCTGTCGCAGATGTCGGCGAACAACCGCGTCGCGGACGCCTCGGCCGCCCTGCGCACCGCGGGCCGCACCCGGTCCAGCGCCTCGGCGTCCCACATCTCGACCACGCCCAGCGCCGTGTTCACGCCGAACCGGTAGCGCCGCGCGTACGCCCACGCCTCCGCGTCCGGCAGCACGGTGAGCAGCCAGTAGACGTCCCGCTGCTTGACCACGACGCCCCGGTGCCGCTCGGCCAGCCACAGGGTGGCGACCCGGGGGTCCCTCGCTCCCCTGACCCGCTCGGGGTGCGGAGCGCCCGCCACGTTCTGGAGGAACCTGCGCGTCGAGACGACGACGTCCCTGCGCACCGGCTGGGCCAGGGCGCCGAGTTCGACGGGGAAGTCGGGGGAGATGGCGAGGCGGGGCATGGGTCAGGCCAACAGGGACAGGAGATCGCGGTCCCCGCGTTCTCGAAGCCTGGTGAGGAGTTCGGGGAAGGCCACGGGGCCCGTCATGCCGATCCGGGTGGCGATGACCCGCCTCGCCTGCTCGGGAGTGCCGCCCGCCGCGGTGTAGCCGACCAGCCGCAGTGCCCGCGCCGTCTTCTCCACCTCCTCGCCCGCGAGCGGCAGGTGCCTGGCCCGCAGGACCCCCTCGTCGGACAGGGTCAGGAACAGATGGCTGCCCTCCTTGGCGCCCACGTCCTCCAGGAGCGTCCTGAGTGACTCCAGCACGGGCCTGTCGTGCCAGCTGAGTATCAGCTCGCCGACCGCGCTGCTCACCGTGCGGCCCTCACCGGGCGACATCCCGAGGTAGGCGGCGAACCCGCTGGGCAGCGGGCACTCGGTGCCCCCGAGGTGTTCCGCGGTGATGTCGATCCTGAGCCACCACCGGCCGTCCGGCTGCCGGAAGCAGCGCCTGGTGAGCGAGACGTCCTTCAACGGGCGGAACGGGGCCTTCCTCGGCTCGCCGCCGCCGGGTGGCCCGCCGGTCCCGCCGACCTCGCTGCCCGGCTTCTCCACGGTGAGGGCCGGGGCGCCGTTCGAACGCTGGGAAGGCCGCTCGCCCGCGCCGAGGATGCGGAGCTGCGGGACGTTCTCCAGCCACTCCTTGGACACCTCGGGGTGAATGCCCAGCGAGGAGACCATGTCGAGGGCCTTGTTGATCGTGAGCGGCGGGTTGGCGCCACTGATCATGTCGCGGGTACGGTGGCGCAGCTCGGTGATGTCGCCCTCCACCAGCCACTCGTCGACCAGGTGGTAGCCGGGGAGGGTGGCCAGCACGAACTGCCAGGCCGGTATGTCCAGGGAGTGCAGTTCCCCCGTGTGCCACTCGGCCGCGTTGATCAGACGCTCCCTCGGTGCGGCCTTGCCGAGGATCCCCTTCACCCCCTCCAGGTGCTCCCGGTAGGGGGCCGCCTCGTCGGAGGCGATCCACTCGGCGAGTTCCCTGCGCAGGTCGGCCTCGATGTCGCGGATGACCTCGGGAGACACCGCGAAGAGCTTGGCCAGCGCCTCCACGGTCGCCGGGGCGTCGCTGAACAACCTGTTCTGCGCCACCGCCCAGCGCTTGTCCTCCACGTTGGCGAAGACGTCGTCCACCAGCGCGTGCAGGTTCTTCCGCACCGGCCGGGCCTCGTCGCCGCTGTCCCCGCCGTCCTCACGCCTGTCGCCCTCGCCGCTCTCCGCGACCGGCTCGGGGGTGTCGGGGAGTACGGGGGCGTCCTCGCGCTCGGCCTCGGATCCGTCCTCAGCGGCGTCCCCTGCCTCGCCCGTCTCGGCGGCCTCCACGCCCTGCTCGGCGGCTTCCGAAGGTCCTGCTTCCACAGGTCCTGCTTCCACGGCTCCGGTTTCCGAGGCGTCGGCCTCGGTTTCCACGGCTCCCACTCCGGCTTCCGCGAGACTGGCCCCGGGTTTCGCGGCTTCGACCTCTGCGGGCTCGGCTCCGGTTTCCACAGGGCCGGCTTTCACGAGGCCGGCTTCCACAGGGCGGGCTTTTGCGGGTCCGGCTCCGGTGGCGGGCTCCGCCTCCCCGGCAACGGGCGCGGACCGGTCCTCCCGCACGGACGCGCTCGCCTCTTCCCAGGGGAAGGCGCCGACGTCCCGCTGGAAGGCGCCGGCGTCCCGCTGGAAGGTGCTCGCCGACGGGCTCCTCCTCCCCGGGGCGGGCTGGAAGAGCGACCCGGGGGCCTCGTCGGGGCGGCGGGCGTCGGTTACCGGTGGCTCCCGGCGGGCCTTGCGCTTCGGCAACGTCGTCGGCCGCGCGAGGGCTTCGGGCTCCGGCGGGGGAACGTCCTCGGCGTGCTCGGGAGCATGGCGGGGGGCCGCCACGGCGGGCGGACCGTCCGGCGCCCGGAGCTCCCCGGCGGCGGCTTCGCTCGCGAGGGATTCACCCGCGAGGGATTCACCCGCGAGGGATCCACCCGCGAGGGATCCACCCGCGACGGATCCACCCGCGACGGATCCACCCGCGAGGGATCCACCCGCGACGGGTTCGCTCGCGAGGGATTCACCCACGGCACCCTCGCCCGCGGTGGAGTCACCCGCGAGGGATCCACCCGCGGCGCCACCGCCCGCGACGGGCTCCCGGGCGGCCTCGGTCACCCGGGAGGACCCGGCCGCGTGCGCCGAGGGGATCGCGTGGGCGGGGGCCGCCAGGCGCGTGAAGACCGCCGTGAACAGGACGTGCAGCAGAGGGACCGGCTGGATGAACGGCTGGTCGCGCAGGTCGTGGCCGGTCAGCGAGAGAAGGCCGGGCCAGGACCCGGCGCGGTCGAGGGCGATGGCCGTGGAGGGCTCGTCGGCGTCGTCCGGGTCCAGGACGTGCAGAGCGGGGAGCACGTCACCCAGGGCGGCGGCGGGCCAGTGGTTCAGCACGATCGAGGCGAGGATGTCGGCGAGCCTCTCCGGGCCCAGCACGGCGAGCACGCGGGCCATCGGCAGGCTCCGCCACCAAGCGTCCGGTAGGCCGGGCTGTTCGCGCAGAAGTGGGATCGTGGCCGCATCGCTCCAGCGCAGCGGCGGCACGAGGTCACTCAGACAGAAGTTCATCCGTTCCCTTCACCAGCCCCTCAAGCCGCCCGAGTCACTTCCCGTGGCCGGAGAACGAGACTCATGGAACAGACCATAGTCTGGCAAATTACCTCGGCGCATTGGGTGGGTTCAGCGGCGTACGGCCGCGAATCGCAGTCTCACGTAGTCGGCCATCCAGCCGCTCTCCCGCCGCAGGGCGGGGGCGGCCAGCTCGTTCACCCGGCGGAGCAGCGGGTCGGCCATCTCCGCGGGCACCTCCTTGAGCAGCGAGCCCGCGAACATCCGCACCCAGTCGGCCGCCCCGCCGGGGCACTCGTCGAGTGGGGTCGGCCGGTCGAAGTATTCCAGCAGGCGGACGGTGAAGCCGCCCTTCTCCAGCCGCGTGGCGTATTCGGCGGGGGTGGGGAAATACCAGGGCAGGCCGGGCTCGCGCAGCCCGTACTCCCGCCAGGCGGTGGACAACGCCGTCGTCAGCGCGGCGCAGTTGCCCGCGCCGCCCATCTCGGCCACGAACCGCCCGCCCGGGGTGAGGGCCTCGCGGACCCTGCTGATCACCGCGTCCGGCTCCTGCCCCATCCAGTGCAGGGCGGCGTTGGAGAAGACCGCGTCGTAGGGTTCGGCCACCGTGAAGCCGCGGCCGTCGCCGACGACGAAGTCCAGCCCCGGATGCTGCGCGAGGGCCTTCTCGATCATCGCCTGCGATCCGTCGATCCCCAGGACGTGGGCGCCGCGGGAGGCGATCTCGGCCGTCAGCGTTCCCGTCCCGCAGCCGAGATCCACGATGCGCTCCCCGGGCTGCGGGTCGAGAAGGTCGACCAGGGGGGCGCCGTGCGCCGAGACATACCCGAAGCTGTTGTCATAGGCGCGAGCGTTCCACCTCATCAAGCTCGGGGTGTCGTATCGCAAGACGATCAGCTCACATTCTGAGACGCGAAGCCTCTTGTCGGTACTCTCCAGACACTTTAGAGCCTTCGGGAAGTCACGACATATCAGTCTCACCGGCCTCAGCGGCCTCAGAGCTATCTCACCTTGCCGGACCACTCTCGCCGGAGGTAGGCCCTCGCCCTGTCGATCTCCGGAATGGTGAGGATCACCGGCCTCGTGTTGGTGGAGGGGAGCTTCGCGGCCAGCCCCTGGTCGAGGGTGCCGCGCATCTGGAGGGCCTCCATCCTCGCGGGCCTGGCGTAACCCTTCAGGAACAGGTTCTGTCCCCTGTCGGAGAACAGGAACTCCTGCCAGAGCCGGGCCGCGGCCGGATGCGGGGCCCGCTTGTTGATGGCCTGGACGTAGTACGCGCCGAGCACGGCGTCGCCGGGAATCATGACCTTCCACGTCTTGTCGTCGGCGGCCCGCTCGGCGTTGTGGTAGTCCCAGTCGACGAGGACCGAGGCCGCCTTGGGGGTGGCCGCGAGGTTGCCCGCCTTCTTGAGGCGGTGAAAGAACTCCACGCCCCGCTCCGCCCTCGCCTCGCCACCCCGCAGGGAGGCCGCCATCACCCCGCTGAAGGCCGCGGAGACCTCGCGGGGGTCGCCGGGCAGCGCGACGCTGTGGCGCGGCTTGAGCAGGTCGGAGAACGACGCGGGGGCCGCGACCCTGGTCGGGTCGTACCCGATGGACATGTAGCCGCCGTACCCGGCGTACCAAAAGCCCCTGTGGTCCTTCAGACGGTCGGGGATGTCCTGCCAGCCCTGGACCCTGTACGGGGCGAAGCGGGCGGTGTGGGCCGCGGCGACGTCCATGCTCAGGTCGAACACGTCCGGTTTGAGCTCGGCCGCGGCCGCGATCTCCCTGGCGCTGCCGGCGTCGGGCTCCAACTGATGGACCTTGATCCCGTATTCCTCGGAGAAGGTGTCGATGATCTCGCCGTAGTTCATCCAGTCGCGCGGCAGCGCGATCACCGTGAGCGCCCCCTCCTGCCTGGCGGCCTCGGCGAGGCGCTCCATCGTCGAGAAGCCTTCCCTCAGGGAGGCGGCCTGCGCGTTGAGGGGCGGGAATTGGACGTTCTGAGGAGCCGGGGCGCCACATCCGGCGATCGTGGCCGTGAGGATCACGGCGGCTGCGGCGCTGGTACGTACGGTCACGAGCGGAATGCTCTCCGCTGCCATTCGCCCGGTCGAGCAGGCGCGACGCTTCTTAACGAACGGCTTACACGTGTCTTGGCGAGCGGCTTACCCGCGGGGCACTCATCCTGACCTCACCGGAGGCTCCGGGCGTCCGGGCGAGGCTTCGGTGAGGTCTCCGTGCCGTCCCGTTCACGCGCCGGTGCGAGGACCTCGGGGCCGCGGGGACTCGGGGACGACCTTCGCCGCGGCGAGAGTCTCCTCGTCGATCTCCACCAGGACGCCGTTTCGCCTGCGCACACCGAGCACGCCGTCCCGCCAGAACTCCAACTCGCCCACCGCGTCGCGAAATCCCTCGGGGACCCGTCTGCGAGTGGTGACTCTTTTGCCCACGTCGGAAGGGGTTATGGTGATACTCAGGCGAGCGCTGACACGAAAGGCCATCGGCTTTTGCCCCCTCCCGTTTCAGAGATACGGCGGGCACGGCAATACTAGGGCTTAGCAACTCGCGGTCGAAGTCGTGCCTAGGTGCGTAAAGAAGAAGGAGCCCGAGGTGACCTACGTCATCGCGCAGCCTTGCGTGGACGTCCTGGACAAGGCGTGCATCGAGGAGTGCCCTGTCGATTGCATCTACGAGGGGGAGCGGATGCTCTACATCCACCCCGACGAATGCGTCGACTGCGGCGCGTGCGAACCGGTGTGTCCGGTGGAGGCCATCTTCTACGAGGACGACCTTCCCGAGCAGTGGAAGGACTTCTACAAGGCGAACGTGGACTTCTTCGAGGACCTGGGGTCGCCCGGCGGCGCCTCCAAGGTCGGCAAGATCGAAAAAGATCACCCGGTCGTCGCGGCCCTGCCTCCGCAGGCCGAGAGCCACTAGAAGCCGGTGCCCAGGAAGGGGACGGCCGCGCCGGCTGTCCCCTCGTACCGCCATCGGCAGATCCAGTTCCAGTGAAAGACGACGGCTGATCACCATGAACGCCACTCCCGACCGGTCAAAGGCCCCGAGCGTCCCGGCGAGGCTCCGATGAACGGTCTGCCCGACTTTCCCTGGGACCGGCTCACGCCGCTGAAGGAGCTCGCGGCGTCGCACCCCGACGGGATCGTCGACCTCTCGGTGGGCACGCCCGTCGACCCGGTGCCCGCCCTCGTGCGGCAGGCTCTCGCGGACGCCTCCGACAGTCCCGGATACCCGCTGACGCACGGCACCGAGCGCCTCCGCTCGGCCGCCGCGGGATGGCTGCGGCGCAGGCACGGCGTGATCCTCGACCAGGCGGACGTGCTGCCGCTGATCGGCTCCAAGGAGTTCGTGGCCTGGCTGCCGACACTGCTCGGTCTCGGCCCGGGGCAGCGGGTGATCCTGCCCGAGCTCGCCTACCCCACCTACGACGTGGGAGCGCGTCTCGCGGGCGCCGAGCCGTACGCCACCGACGGGTTGCTCGCGCTCGGGCCCGAGCGGGTGCCGCTGGTCTGGGTGAACTCCCCGTCCAACCCGACCGGCAGGGTCCTGCCCGCCGAGCACCTGCGCAAGGTCGTCTCGTGGGCGCGCGAGCACGGCGCGGTCGTGGCCTCCGACGAGTGCTACATCGAGCTGGGCTGGGAGGAGCGGCCGGTCTCGATCCTGCACCCGGATGTCTGCGGCGGCTCGCACGAGGGCCTGCTCGCGGTGCACTCGCTGTCCAAGCGCTCCAACCTGGCCGGTTACCGGGCCGGGTTCGTCGCGGGCGATCCGGCGCTGGTCAAGCGGCTGCTGGAGATCCGCAAGCACGCCGGCATGATCATGCCGGCGCCGGTCCAAGCGGCGATGGCCGTCGCCCTGGACGACGACGAGCACGCCGAGGAGCAGCGGGCCCGCTACGCCGCCCGCCGCGCGGCGCTTCGTCCCGCCCTGGAGGCGGCCGGCTGGAAGATCGAGCACTCCACCGCGGGCCTGTACCTGTGGGCCTCCAACGGGGCCGGCTGCTGGGACCAGGTCCGCGCGCTGGCCGAAAGAGGGATCCTGGTCGCACCCGGAGACTTCTACGGGACCGCGGGCGAGAGGCACATCAGGGTCGCCGTGACGGCCGACGACGAACGCGTCGGTGCGGCGGTGCGCCGCCTCCAGTAGGATCGCGCGGCATGACCCCCGAGGTCGTCGTGATCCTCGGACTGAGTATGGTCACGCTCGTCCTGCTGCTCGTCGCGTTCCTCACGACGACGCGCCAGGAGGAGGTGGCCGACGAGTCCGAGCGTTCCGGCGAGACGCCCCTCCCCTCGGTTGAGGCCGCGCAGCCGGCGGCCCAACCGTCTGCGGGCCATGTCGGCATCGACTACCCCGACCCCCGCACGATCAGGGTCGGCGACACGATCGAGTGCCAGGGGGTCCGCAGCAGGGTTCTCGGCGCGCTGTACCTGTCGTGGCAGGGCACCCAGTGGACCGAGTATCGCCTCGACGACGGCACCCGCCGTCCCCAGTGGCTCTCGATCCAGATGCGCCCCGGCCTGGCCGTCGGCGATCCGCCCCACCTCGAGGTGCTGCTGTGGACGCAGGTCCCCACGGAGGGCATGATCCCCGCCAAGGCCACGCTGAGCGTCGAGGGGGTCGACTTCTTCCCCGTCGACCGGGGCACCGCGGCCTTCCGGGGGGAGGGGGTCACCTCGATGCCCGAGCGGGGCCTGCTCGACTTCGCCGAGTATCGGGCCGCCGACGGCCGCCTGCTCAGCTTCGAACGCCTCCAGGGCAAGCGCTGGGACGCGTCCCACGCCCAGCCCCTCGCTCCCGGCACGATCAGGATCGAGAAGAAGAGGGGCGGCCAGGCTCCCGCGCCCCCGATCGGCCCGGGGTGACCGCCGAACCGCGACGACGCGACACACGCGGCGTGTCCCGGCCGGGGAGGCCGGGGACGGTCAGGACAGCTCGACCTTCCTGGCGGAGGCTTTCGGGTCGGCCTGCCAGCCGTCGTGGCTTTTCGCGGCCGTCCATGACTGGCCGTCGTAGCGGATCCCTCCCAGCCCGAACGTCTGGGCGTGGGCGATCGACCAGGCGGCCACCAGCCAGCCGTGTTTGCGCGAGGAGACCTCGAAGCCTTTTCCCGCTCCGAGCGCCCTGGCGAGCTCGCGCGCGGCCCCCCGCTCGTCGGGGAGGGGGGTCTTGCCCGTCGGGGTGGGGAACCAGCAGTGCACCGCCTTGGGCACGCGCCCGGTGAACGCCGCGGCGAGAATCCTCCCGTCGTTCTCGTGCTGGGCGTACGCCGACCCGTCCGCCGAGCGCTGCACCGCCTGGGCCGCCTCGTGGAGCGGCAGCTTGCGGTAGTTCCTCACCTTCACCAGCGCGGAGAAGAACTTGCCCGAGGCGTAGACGGGGTCGACGAGCTGTTCGGGTCTGCCCCATCCCTGGGAGGGGCGCTGCTGGAACACGCCGACCGAGTCGCGGTCGCCGCCCGTGAGGTTCTCCAGCTTGGACTCCTGGATGCCGGTGGCGTAGGCGATCACCACGGCCCGCTCGGGCAGCTTCCTGCGGGCCGCCACGGCCGCGATGACCGCGGCCACCTTGGCCTGTTCGAGATCCAGCTCCAGTGAGCCCTCCGGTGTGGTGATCTCGCACCTCTCGCCGAGGTCGACGAACGGTGTCACCTTCCTGAGAAGGCTGAGAAGACCCACGGTGATGACCACCGCGAGCACGGTCACGATCGCGATGATCGCGATGACCCCTTTTGAGAAGCGCCGTCGCACGGTCAAGAACCTACCGGTCCCCAGCGATTGCGCGTTCTGGTGGAACGCCGCGAACATAGGCTCCGGCCATGACCCAGAGCGATGCCAGCCCGCTGCCCGCCGCCGTCGACGAGCTGTGGTGGCGCAGGGCCGAGCTGAGCCCCGCCGACACCGAGGCCCGCGCCGTCGTCGTGAGCGCGGTGGACATGCTCGACGGCGGCAAGGCCCGGGTGGCCGAGGTCTCCGGTACCGGCGAGGTGGTCGTGGACGAGCGCGCCCGGCGGGCCGTCATGCTCGCGTTCCGGGTGCTCGGCGTGTCCAGGTCCCAGGTGGGCGACTTCCACCACCACGACCGCGTCCCGCTGAAGGCCTTCGTCGACGGGGTGCGCGTCGTGCCCGGGGCGATCGCCCGCTGGGGCTCCTACCTGGCGCCGGGCGTCGTGCTGATGCCCTCGTTCGTCGACATCGGCGCCCATGTGGACGAGGGCAGCACGGTGGGCACGTGGGTCTCGATCGGTTCGTGCGCCCAGGTCGGCAGGAACGTTCACCTGTCCGGGGGAGTCGGGGTCGGGGAGAGCGGCGGCAGGCACGGCGAGGAGGCATTCCTCGCCGTCGGGGAGCGGACGGTGCCCGCGATCGTCGAGGACGGCGCGCTGGTCGGCGACCGGGCAGTGATCACCGATGGGGCCCGTGTGGGACGGGGGGCCGTGATCGGCGCCGGGACGATCCTGTCGGGATCGACCCCGGTGATCGACGTGCGGACGGGTGAGGAACTGGATCGCGGGCGCGTCCCCGACCGGTGCGTGGCGACCGGAGGCACCCGTCGGCGCGAGTTTCCCGGCGGCGCCTTCGGCCTGGGCTGTGTCCTGGTGCTCGAACGCCTGGAGGAGGGCCACAGGCCCGGCAGGGCCGAACTCGACCGCATCCTCCACGGACAGGGGCGCAGGCGCGGGACCTCGTGCGGGCACTAGGGTCGCGGGCATGAGTACGCGTCTGGACCTCACACAGGATGTCGGGGAGCTCACCGCCAGGATCGTGGACGTCGAGTCGGTCAGCGGCGGCGAGAAGGCCCTGGCCGACGCCGTGGAGGAGTCACTGAGGCCGCTACGGCACCTGACCGTCGAACGCGACGGCGAGTCGATCGTGGCCCGCACCCACCTGGGCCGCGGCGAGCGGGTGGTGATCGCCGGACACCTCGACACCGTTCCCGTCGCGGGCAACCTGCCCAGCCGGGTCGAGGGAGACCGGTTGTACGGCTGCGGCACCTCGGACATGAAGGCCGGTGTCGCGGTCGCACTGAAACTGGCGGCCACCCTTCCCGAGCCCAACAGGGACGTGACCTACGTCTTCTACGACTGCGAGGAGATCGAGGCCGAGCGTAACGGGCTGCTCCGCCTCAGCCGCAACCGTCCCGACTGGCTCGCGGGTGACTTCGCCGTGCTCATGGAGCCCACCGACGGTGTGATCGAGGGCGGGTGCCAGGGCACGCTCCGGGCCCAGGTCGTCATCCGTGGCAAGCGCTCGCACAGCGCCAGGTCCTGGTTCGGTGTCAACGCGATCCACGCCGCCCAGCCGGTGCTCGCGATCCTGAACGCCTACGAGGCGAGGCTCCCCTTCGTGGACGGCCTGGAGTACCACGAGGGACTGAACGCGGTGGGCATCGGCGGCGGCATCGCGGGCAACGTGATCCCGGACGAGTGCGTGGTGACCGTGAACTACCGCTTCGCCCCCGACCTGTCGCTGGAGGCGGCACGCGCCCACGTACGCGAGGTTTTCGAGGGATACGAGATCCGCTTCACCGACGGCGCCGCCGCCGCGCGGCCCGGTCTGACCCATCCGACGGCGTCGGCCTTCGTCGAGGCCGTGGGCGGCACACCGCGGGCCAAACTCGGCTGGACCGACGTCTCGCTCTTCTCCGGCCTGGGCGTGCCCGCGGTCAACTACGGTCCCGGGGATCCGAACCTGGCGCACCAGAAGGAGGAGTTCGTCTCGCTGGCGAAGATCGCCGACTGCGAGCGCGGAATGCTCGACTGGCTGACGTGAGGGCTTGTCCGCGGAGTGCGCGGGCCTCGACGTGCGGGAGCGTGGAGGGGCGCACATGAAAGTGGCTTTCCTCGCCGGCCATTTGGCGGGGAAAGCCACTTTCGGTCCCGAGCAGCACCCTCGTTCGGTTAGACGTGTGCCGTTCAAAGTCCGGTTCCATGTTTTCATGGAGATTTTTCAAGATTTTTCTGAGACGGCGCTACGGTGGCCCGCATGAAGAAAACACGTCCAGAGCGTCGCCAAGGGGCTGCCGTGGTCCGTGGTGATCTTATCTCCGAGTCCACCCACGACCAGCGGCTTCTTGACCGCAGAGGCCCTGCCGACTGGCTGCACATGGACCCGTGGCGGGTGATGCGCATCCAGGCCGAGTTCGTGGAGGGCTTCGGGCACCTCGCCGAGCTGCCTCCGGCGGTCACCGTCTTCGGGTCCGCGCGCACTCCCGAAGGCACCTCCGAGTACGAGATGGGGGTTCAGCTGGGCAGGAAGCTGTCCGAGGCGGGCTACGCGGTGATCACCGGTGGCGGCCCCGGCTGCATGGAGGCCGCCAACAAGGGGGCCGTGGAGGCGGACGGCGTCTCGGTCGGCCTGGGCATCGAGCTGCCCTTCGAGCAGAGCATGAACGAATACGTCGATCTCGGCATCGAGTTCCGCTACTTCTTCGTCCGCAAGACCATGTTCGTGAAGTACTCCTGCGGATTCGTCACGCTGCCCGGCGGTTTCGGCACCATGGACGAACTCTTCGAGGCGCTCACCCTGGTCCAGACCCGGAAGGTCACCTCCTTTCCCGTGGTGCTGATGGGGACGGAGTTCTGGGGCGGCCTGATCGAGTGGATCAAGAACACCCTCGTGACGACGGGCAAGATCTCTCCGACGGACGTAAATCTCATTCACGTCACCGACGACGTCGACGAGGCGGTCCGGATCATCATGGACGCCGACAACAGGCGGGGCAGGCAGTCGAAGAACGAACGCAAGGCGGCCATGTCCACGGTCGGCGATGCCGAATAGGGTCAACGCGTGTTCATTTGTATATTCCTCGCGTCGAGTCAGAAGATCGACAAGAAGTATCTGAAACTGGCGGAGCAGGTCGGCACCGAACTCGCCAGGCGCGGCCACTCCCTGGTGAGTGGCGGGGCCAGGGTGTCCTGCATGGGAGCCGTGGCCCGTGCGGCCCGCGCGGGTGGCGCCCGGACCGTCGGAGTGATCCCCCAGTCGCTGGTCGACATCGAGCTCGCGGACGAAGGGGCCGACGAGCTGGTGGTCACCACCGACATGCGTGAGCGCAAGGGCGTGATGGACGCCCGCTCCGACGCCTTCCTGGTGCTGCCCGGCGGCATCGGGACTCTGGAGGAGCTGTTCGAGATCTGGACGTCCCGCACCCTGGGCCTGCACGACAAGCCGCTGGTGGTCCTCGACCCCTGGGGGATCTTCAAGCCGCTGCGGGAGCTGGTCGAGGGCATGGAGGAGGCGGGCTTCACCCGTCCGAACGTCTTCGACGCCATCTCCTGGGCCACCACGGTCGACGAGGCGTTCCGGTTGCTGGAGAAGTCGACCAGGCACCTGGAGCCGAGTGCCGAGGAGCTAGGCGAGGCCACGGCGGGTTAGCGCGGGCGGTCGCCGCCCGGCGAGGGCGTCGGTCATCTCGACCGCGAGCCGCACCTGTTCGACCCGGTTCGTACGGAAGGCGCGGGCGCCGGCCCAGGCGCAGATCGAGGCCGCGGTGAGCTCGGCGGCCTCGGCGTCCCGCTCCCTCGCGGCCTCGCCGGCCTCCCCGAGGTCACCGGACGGCGCGGGTGGGGCGGGCGAGGCGACGGCGGCGAGCCTGGCCGGGGTGACGACCACGGTGTGCCCGGCGCGGGCGAACTCCTCGACCTCCCCGATCGAGGTGGCCTCGACCCAGCCGGGCCCGCCCGGGTCACCGGGACGGAGCACGACGAAGGTTTCCAAGCAGGGGACGGACGTCATGATCCGATCCTAGGTCAGCGCGGATGTGGCACGATTCGTATGTGCTGGTCGTATTAGCTCTCGCTGCCGTAGCCGTTATCGCCGGTGTCACGGTGGTCGCCATGGGCAGAGGAGGCGAGCTGAGCGAGTTCGCCCCCGATGTGCCCCCGCTGAACCTGCCCGAGGCAGGCCAACTCGGCGCGGTCGACTTCATGGCACTCCAGCTCCCGGTGAGCCTCGTCGGATACAACACGCAGAGCGTGGACGAGGCGCTGAACCGGGTCGCCGGGGCGCTGAGCGAGCGTGACACCAGGATCGCCGTGCTGGAGCAGCGGGTTTCGGAGTTGCTCGCCGGCAGGCTCCAGGCTCGTCACGAGCCCGCCTCCGGCTCCCGGACCTCGCCGCGCGGCCCCGAGGCGCCGTACCGGCTTTCCGGCGAGGACGGCTTCGGGGCGTCCGAGGAGTTGTCCAGCGGGTCGCCGGTGGTTTCGCGTGCCGAGCGTGAGACGTCGTCCGGATCTTCCGGCGGCGACGGCTCCGGGGCGTCCGAGGAGCTCTCTGACGGGGCGAAGGCCGAGGGCGAGCCCGAGGAGGCCGAGCCCTCCAAGGACTCCGGGCCGAAGGAGCCTCCCAAGCCCGATGAGGCGTCCGAGTCATCCGGTGTGTCGCCCTTCGCCAGGCCGTCCGAGCCGCCTCAGGTGTCGGATTCGCCCTCCTCCTCCGAGACTCCGGACTCGAACTCCGAGACTCCCGGTTCGAAGGGGTCGTCCCCCGGTTCCGTGGGCCTGCGTGCGGGGGAGCGGGAGACGGAGGACACCCGGTGACCGAGACCTCACGAACAGCGGTCCCCGCGGCCCCAGGAGGACCTGTGACATCCGAGACCCCCGCGAGGCCCGCGAGATCCACGGAGTCCGCGGGGCTCGTGCGCTGCGGCTGGGCGACCTCGGCCCCCGACTACATCGCCTACCACGACGAGGAGTGGGGCCGTCCGGTCACCGGTGACGACCAGGTGTTCGAGCGGATCTCGCTGGAGTCCTTCCAGTCAGGCCTGTCGTGGATCACCATCCTGCGCAAGCGGGAGAACTTCCGGGCGGCCTTCGCGGGCTTTTCCATCCCGGCCGTGGCCGCGTTCGGCGAGGAGGACGTCACCCGCCTGCTCGGCGACGCGGGCATCGTCCGCAACCGCGCCAAGATCGAGGCGACGATCGCCAACGCGCGGGTCGCGCTCGGCATCGACCTGTCCGACCTCGTCTGGAGGCACGCGGACCCCGGCGCGCCCGTCCCGAAGACCTCCGCGGACGTGCCCGCCCAGACCTCCGGTTCCAAGGCGCTGGCCAAGGAGCTCAAGGCGCACGGCTTCCGTTTCTTCGGCCCGACGACCGCCTACGCGCTGATGCAGGCCATCGGCCTGGTCAACGATCACCTGGCCGACTGCTGGGCACGCCGAGCCTGACGCCTTCCTTCCCCGAGGCCCCGAGGCGCGGGACCGCCTTCTCTCGCGCGCAGAGGCGACGGTGCCCGATGGCTTCCTCCCCGAGGCCCGCGAGCCCTGTGAGGCCCGCGAGCCCGGTGAGGCGCGTGGGTCTCGTGAGCCCGCTGAACTCTGCGCGTGGTTTCAGACCTCGTTGAGCCGGCGGTCGACGAAGGCGGCGGCGGGGAGCATCCGCCGGGCCTCGTGCTCGAAGTAGAGCCTGGCCTTCTCTCCCGGCCGGCCCCGTGGCAGGAGTTCCGAGGGGAGCCCGGGGTCGCGGAACAGGAAGTTGCGCCAGCCGTGCAGCGGCCTGCTCCGGGTGGCGAACACCTGGTCGTCGCCCGCGTTGTCGGGCAGCCCGCCGACCAGCTCCATCGCCTGGGCCGTTCGCGCACGGGCCCCGTGCGCGAGGATGTGCCAGCGGCCGTTCCAGGTGATCGTTCCGACTCGGTAAATTCTTAGCGCGGCTTCGTCAAGGCGGCGTACGCACTTGGGGGTGGCCTCGTAGCCGGGGCCCCCGGGCAGCCGGGCCGGCGTGAGCCAGCCCTGCCGGACCATCCGTGAGACGGCGGTGCGGACGGCGGGAGCCGCGATGTCCAGCGGGGCGAGCAGGCGGACGAGGGCGGCCACGGACGCACGACCGCCTCGGGACCTGAGGTGGTCCCCGTACAGATCGAAGAGAGCGGCGCGGGCGTTCACGAGGACAAGTTTGGCCGTCTGAAGGGGGCTCGGACAACGGTCTTGATCGCCGGATGAGCCGACGCTGAGACTGATCGTTCCCATTCTCCCTGCGGAGGCGGGATAATAGGACATCACAGAAGACGTGAATGCGTCGGCCACCCTCGGGTCAGTCGGAGATCCGGAGCCCGAAGCAGGAAGGGATACACGCATGGCGGCTATGAAGCCGAGGACCGGTGATGGTCCGCTGGAGGTCGTCAAGGAAGGCAGGGGGATCGTCATGCGGGTCCCCTTGGAGGGTGGCGGCCGCCTTGTCGTCGAACTCTCGGCGGACGAGGCGAGTGCTCTCGGTGAGGAACTGAAGAAAATCGTCGGTTGATCCCGATCTAAACCAGAAGTGGTGGAGCCGGGTCCTATTTGAGCGTGCTCGGGGAGCATGGCACCTGCGACGGCCCGCGAGACCGACGATGGACAGACGATGGACACGGCCCTGGCCGTCGGACCGCCTCACGGTGGCTCGCGCCAGGGCCGTGGCGTTCTCCCCGGTGCTCTCGCCAGGCCGGGCTTGATGACTGGAGTTACCGATATGCCGATCTCCCCCTATCTGCTCCTGCCGCGCGTTCCGTACGCGCAGGGGTTGTCCGCCGCGTCCTCGGAGGGCGCGGAGCCAGCCGCGGGGGAGGGGGCAGGGGCCGCGCTCCCCGGTGACGCCGAGTTGCTGGCCGTTCCCTTCGCCGAGGACCTCGCGCCCGATATCGAGCTGCCGGTTCCCGTGGCGGCGTTGCTCGCCCACCACAAGGTCAAGGGCGAGGCGGGCGAGATCGTCGAGGTTCCGGTCGCGAACGGCGACGCAGTCGGCCGGGTGCTTCTCTACGGGGTCGGTGACGGTTCGCCGAGCACCCTGCGCAAGGCGGGCGCGGCGGTGGCGCGGCGCGGCAAGGGCAGGGACGCCATCAGGATCGTGCTTCCGAGCGGGCCGGTGTCCGCGTTCGTGGAGGGCGCGCTCCTGGCCACATACACCTTCAGGGTCGGTGAGGCGAAGTCCTCGCCGGTGACGCTTGAGTTCGTCGGCGACGGGGTCGAGACGGAGGTCGCCGCCGCCGAGGTGGTCGCCGGGGCCGTGGCGCTCGCCAGAGACCTGACCAACACCCCCTCCTCGGTGAAGTCACCCGCCTGGCTCGCCGAGCGCGCCGCCGAGCGGGGGGTCGCGGTGAAGGTGTGGGATGAGCGGGAGCTGCGCTCCGGCGGGTTCGGCGGCATCCTCGCCGTCGGCCAGGGGTCGGTGAGCCCGCCCCGGCTGATCCAGCTCTCCTACGAGCCCGAGGACGCGACCGGTCACGTGGTCCTGGTCGGCAAGGGCATCACGTACGACACCGGCGGCCTCTCGCTCAAGCCGACGAGCAACATGGTGTTCATGAAGACCGACATGGCCGGTGGAGCCGTCGTCATCGCGGTCCTGGGCGCGCTGGCCGCGCTCGGCGTGCGGATGCGGGTCACCGGCCTCGTCGCCGCCGCGGAGAACTCCTTCTCCGGCACGGCCCAGCGCCCCTCCGACGTGATCACGCAGTACGGGGGCCGGACGGTGGAGGTGCTCAACACCGACGCCGAGGGCCGGCTGGTCCTGGCCGACGCGCTGGCCTACGCCGACGCGGAGCTGAAACCGGACGTCATGATCGACATCGCCACGCTGACCGGGGCGATCGGCGTCGCCCTGGGCAAGGATCTCGGTGCGGTCTTCGCCTCCGACGACGAGCTGGCCGACGCTCTGATCGGGGCGGGGGAGGCGAGCGGGGAGCGGCTCTGGAGGATGCCCCTGATCGACGACTACGTTCCCGCGCTCGACTCGTCGGTGGCGGACCTGACCAACATCGAGGCGGGATCGACCTACGGCGCGGGTTCCGTCACCGCGGCGCTGTTCCTGCGCAAGTTCACCGGCGGACGGCCGTGGGCGCACCTGGACATCGCGAATGTCGGCCGCAGCGGCGCCGACGAGGGCGTTCTCAGCAAGGGGGCCACCGGGTACGGCGTGCGACTGCTGCTCGGCTGGCTGTCAGGGCTTCAGCAAGCACCGGCAGGAAAGCGGTGACAGCGGCGCCGGCCACGCCGGCCGAGCCGGCCGCGTGGCGCTGACCGGGTAGCGGTGACCAGGCCGGGTGCCAGGTCACCGTGGGCCTGGGCACCCCGGCCGGCCTGCGGGCGCGGGACCGGATCCCCGAAGGGCCGGTGCGGGCCGCCGCTCGCGCCCGGCCGCTCCTACCTGCTCGCCTCCGCGAGGCTGACGATGGCCTCGGCGGCCCGGAAGTGCTTGTTGCGGCCGAGGTCGCCGATGGTCTTGATACCGAACGCCTTGGCCAGGTCCTGGGCGTCGCTCTCGCTCACCCCGGAGAGTGCGCTGACCGGCGCCTTGGTGAGCGACTGAAGATCGGACTCCTCGTACTTCTTGTCGAGCAGTTTGTCGAGTTTGGCGGCAACCGTCATGGCGCACCCCTGTGTATCGGTGATCGTGGGAAAGGCCCGCGTTGTGGCGACATGGCCCTATCGGCATCGTTTCCGGCCGATAGGCGATCGACGCGTGTCTCCCAGGATCTTGGTGATCGCTTGCCGGACCCGTGTGAACGGTATTGCCCGGCCCCGGGGCGTGTCGCGGCCGGTGAGGACCCTAGTCGGCGAGCTTGACGGCCGCCAGGATGCCGTCCCCCAGGGGCATCATCAGCGGGCGGAGCCGCTCGTCGGAGCGGACCAGCTTGCCCAGTTCCCTGATGACGACCGTGTCGGGGTCCCGCTGCGCGGGGTCGGCCACCCTGTTTCCCCAGAGGGCGTTGTCGAAGACGACGATGCCGCCGACCCGCAGGAGGCGGACGGACTCGGCCAGGTAGTCGGCGTACTCGTGCATGGCGCCGTCGCAGAAGACCAGATCGTAGCCGCCGTCGGACAGGCGAGGGAGCACGTCGAGGGCGCGGCCGGTGATCAGGCGGATCCGGCCGCCGGAGAATCCGGCCTGGGCGAAGCTCTGCCTGGCCAGCCGCTGATGCTCGGGCTCCACGTCCACGCTGGTGAGCGTGCCGTCCTGGCGCATGCCGCGGAGCAGCCAGAGCCCTGACACGCCGCAGCCGGTGCCGATCTCCACGACGGCACGGGCGTTGATGGCGGTGGCGAGGAAGCAGAGAGCGGCGCCGCCGCCGGGCAGGATCGGGGGTGCCCCCACCTCCGCGCCGCGCATGCGCGCGGCTCCCAGGATGTCGTCCTCCCTGTGGAACTCGTCGGCATAGGCCAGAGTGGCCTCCAACGGACTTGTCGGCGTCTCTGCCATCGGCCTCTCCTCCCGCTTTCTCCGTACACAGTCATATAGGCACTGGGTCGCAGCCTAAGGGAGGCAGGCCCGATCGGGAACTCATGTCACCCCCGGTGCGTTGCACGGTTTAAGCGGCCTTTGCCGGTCCTGAAGGTAGTGAGTGCGCACGAAGGGACGAAACCAGGCACTATGGCGATAGCGGTGGCCCCTGAGAGAGGAGTGCCGGTGGAGGGTTCCGACCACCAGGCGGAAGCTCCCATGTCCGACTGGACGCCTCCCACCTGGGAGGAGGTGGTCCGGACGCATTCGGCGCGCGTCTACAGGCTGGCCTATCGGCTGACCGGCAACGTGCACGATGCGGAGGATCTCACCCAGGAGGTCTTCGTCCGGGTCTTCAGGTCGTTGTCGAACTACACGCCGGGCACTTTCGAGGGCTGGCTGCACCGCATCACCACCAACCTGTTCCTCGACATGGCGCGGCGCAAGCAGCGCATCAGGTTCGAGGGGCTCGCCGACGACGCCGCCGAGCGGTTGCGCGGGCGCGAGCCTTCTCCCGCACAGGTGTACGACGACACCCATCTGGAGCCCGACATCCAGGCGGCACTCGACGCGCTCGCGCCCGAGTTCCGCGCGGCCGTCGTCCTGTGTGACATCGAGGGACTGTCCTACGAGGAGATCGCGGCGACGCTGGGCGTGAAGCTGGGCACCGTCCGCAGCAGGATCCACCGTGGGCGGGCGCAGTTGCGTGAGGCGCTGGACCATCGCGCGCCGCGGAACGATCAATTCCCCCCGAACGTTATTCACGGGGAGGAACTCGCATGAGAAACCACAGTCATGACGAATGTCACGACGAGCCGCTTGGCAAGGAGTGCGCATGAGTCACCTCGGAGAACGCGTTTCCGCGCTGGTCGACGGTGAGCTGAATCACCACGAGCGCGACCGTGCCCTCTCGCACCTGACCTTCTGTGCCCCCTGCAGGGCCGAGGTCGACGCCGTGCGGGCACTGAAGAGCCGGCTGCGCTCCCTCGACGGTCCGGCGATGCCGGCCGACCTGACGATGTCCCTGCTGCGAATGGCGGAGCCCGGCGGCCCGTTGCCGCCGCGTGAGCGTCCCTTTCGGGCCTCACGCACCTTCGGTGGCGCGCCCATTCCGAGCATGCACGCCATCGCTCCCCCTGACAACCGGCCCAGGGGCCGTGCCGGAGGACCCCGCCGCGCGCGCAGGGCGGGCTACGTGGCGGTGGGCGTCGCCTCGGCGGCCGTGGCCATCGGGACCCTGTTCGTGGTAGGCGGGGCCGACCCCAACCCACGCATCGTGCCGCCGGTCGACATGTTCGCCAACCAGCACAGGAACACCGCGCCCTATGGCGGGTCGGCGACGCCGACTCTCTCCCCCTCTCCGTGATCCGGCTGCCCGCCACGGTCGTCCTGGCGGCTCTCATGCTGCTGGGGCTGGTGACGGGCGGTACGGCACACGCCGACCGGCCTCCGCACGCCGCGCCGCCGGACGACATCGAGAGCGAGGACACCGGCCTGCACCTGCTCCGTGAGGCGGCGGCCGCCGGCCGTTCCCGCGGATACTCCGGCACCCAGTACGTCACCTCCTGGGGCGCCTCGAGCGCCGTCTCAGAGGTGCTGGAGGTGCGCAACATCCCGGGCAGGGGGCTGACGGTACGCACCGAGCCCTCGGGGACCTCGGGGCACTCGGGCTCCGTGCGGGGCGCCGCGCCTTCGGGGTCGTGGAACGCCGATCCCGGAACCCCGGCCGGGGGCATGTCCAGCCCGTCCGAGGTGATGCTCGAGGTCATGGCCCGCAACTACAGGGTCGTGTACGCGGGGGAGGGTTTCGCCTGCGGGCGCCCGGCCCGCCTGGTGAACGTCCTGCGGGCCGACGGCACGGTCGCCGCCCGCTACTGGCTCGACCGGGCCGGAGGTCCGGTGCTGCGCCGCGAGCTCATGGACACGGGGGGACGGGTCGTCAGGGCCGGAGCCTTCGTCGATCTGACCCTCGATCCGGCGGCGAGGGGCGCGGTGCCCGCGACGGCGGCCGGTGGCCTTGACCTGGCCGAGCTGCCCCTGATGGAAGCGGAGGGCTGGCGTTTCCCCCGCACACTGCCGGGACGCCTGGAGCTCTTCGCCGCTCACCGCGTCCCCTCTGGATACCTGTACCTCGGGTATTCAGATGGCCTGTCGGTTGTGTCGGTTTTTATCCAGTCTGGGATGCTTGACGAAGAAGGTCTCCAGGGTTGGCATGCGGAACGGCGTAACGGGCATACGATCTGGATTCGAGACCCTGCTGGGCAGGAGACGATCTGGGCGAGTGGGGGTCATGTCTACACTGTCTTTGCCGACGCGCCGGCCGACATGGTCGACGCCGCTGTCGCGGTGTTGCCACACGAGCCCGTCCCTGACCTTTGGACGCGGCTCGGCCGCGGTGCCAGCCGTCTGCTCTCCTGGGCCAATCCCTTCGGATAGCGCGGGCTTTACACGTCGCGTATGCCGCTCAGGGGAAGATTGCCGGGTTGTCCCGATGAGCGGCCGTCCGCGAGTCAAGGAGTAGTGAGTATTCGATGACCGACGATGCCCGCGAGGCGAAAGATGCCGAGGGGCGTACGCCGTCGGAATTCGCCGACGGCGGACACGGCCCTCAGGAGCCCCGTCGCCCCGACTCACCCGGCCCCGAGTTCTCCCGGCCCGAGTTCCTGCCCGCCGGGGAGGGCGCGCCCTTCCCGGCCGAGCAGCCCCGCGACGACGGCTGGAGCCAGCTGGGCCCCCAGCCCGACCAGGCACGGTGGGGCAGGCCGCAGGATCACTCCGAGTCGCCCCATCACGACAGGCACCCGCCGTCCGGTGAGGACGAGCCGAGGTCCGGTTTCTCGGGTCAGAGCTGGGGCGACCCCTCGGGCAGGCCCAGGCAGGACACGATGGTCTTCGCCTCCCAGCCCGCCCAGCCCCCTCCGCCCGCCCAGGCGTTCGGCATGGGACCCGGCTGGGCGCCGCCGCCCGGGGCTCCCGTGGGCCCCGGAGGTTTCGGCGGTCCGCCGCCCACGCCGGCCAGGAGCGGGCCGCGCACCACCACACTGGTGATCCTCGCCCTGGTGATCGCGCTGATCGCCTCCACGTTCGGCAGCGTCGGCACCTATCTCCTCACCCAGCCCACCGACTCGGGACGCGACCCCTCCTTCAGTCTGGGAGGGGCGCCGACGGGCTCCAACGCCCGGCCCCCGGAGTCGGTCGCGGGCGTGGCCTCGAAGGTTCTGCCCAGCGTGGTGTCACTGGCCGTCGAGGGAGGGGTGAGTTCCAGCACCGGCTCCGGCTTCCTGATCAAGGGCGGCTACGTGGTGACCAACAACCACGTGGTGGCCAACGCCGACCCGCGCGGCCAGATCCAGATCCAGTTCAACAACCGCAAGTCCACCTCGGCCGTCGTCGTGGGCCGTGACCCCGAGTCCGACCTGGCCGTGGTGAAGCCCGCGGAGACCTTCGGCGCCCCCGAGATCGTTCTCGGCAACTCGGACAACGTGGTCGTGGGAGACCCGGTCATCGCCATCGGATCCCCGCTGGGTCTGACCGGCACCGTGACCTCGGGCATCGTCAGCTCGCTCAACCGGCCCGTCCAGGCGGGTGAGGGGAACAGCTCGGACACCACCTGGCTCAGCGCCGTGCAGACCGACGCGGCCATCAACCCCGGTAACTCGGGGGGGCCGCTGGTCAACGTGAACGGTGAGGTCATCGGCGTCAACTCGGCGATCGCCACGCTCGGCAGGTCGGTCGGTGGCCAGAGCGGCAGCATCGGCCTCGGCTTCGCCATCCCGGTGAACCACGCCCGGCGGGTCGCGCAGGAGCTGATCACCACGGGCAAGGCGAAGAAGTCACGCATCGGCGTCGCCATCGACCCGACCTACCAGGGCGTCGGGGTGCGCATCGCCACCGAGTCCACGCAGGGCACCCAGCCGGTCGAGCCGAACGGTCCCGCCGCCCAGGCCGGTCTCAAGCCCGGAGACGTCATCCTGGAAATCGACGGCGTCGTGCTCCAGGACGGCAACGAGCTGATCGCCATGATCCGCAACAGGGCTCCCGGTGAGAAGCTCGCGGTCAAGTATCAGCGTGGCGGCGAGGAGAAGAGCGCGACCGTCACCGTCGGCACCGCCCCTGACCAGCCCTCACCTCGACCCTCCTGAGCGGCAAGGTGAGGCGCGTGCTCACTGGTAGGGGCATTAGTGTGGAACCTCTCCGGCGTGTGGCCGGAGAGGTGCCTCTGGCACCTTCCTCCCGGTAGGAGATCACCGTGTTCGGACTCGGCTGGCCTGAGATCGCGGCGCTGGTGGTGATCGCCCTTCTCGTCTTCGGCCCGGACAAACTGCCCCAGGCCGCCTCGCAGGCGGGCAAGACGATACGCAACCTGCGCCGGATGGCCAACAACGCGAGAGACGACCTGCGGTCGGGACTCGGCCCCGAGTTCGCCGACTTCGACCCGGCCGACCTCAACCCGAAGAACTTCGTCAGAAAGCACCTCACCGCCGACCTTGAGGACGACCTGAAGGGCACTTCGACGGCCACCGCGGAGCCGGCGGCCGACCACCACGCGATGAGCGGCGGTGGGGAGTTGGGGTACGGCGAGATCCCCCCGTACGACTCCGAGGCGACCTAGTTGTTGAACTTTGCGTAGTTTTTCCGTTTTGCGGGGCTGAGGCGCGTCACACACGGCCGACGGCGGCGCCCCCGGTTCGGGGACGCCGCCGTCGTCGTGTCGCGGGAGAGGCCGCCCTGGGCCCCGCGGGACCCCTCTGAAGGCTTCGGGCTCAGCCGCGCCGGGTGGGCGAGATGCCGAGCTGGAGGCCCTTGAGGCTGGTCGACTTCTTGCTGAGGGACGCGGCGATGCGGCTCAACTCGGCCGCGGCCGGGGCGTCGGGGTCGGTCAGCACGAGCGGCTTGCCCTCGTCGCCGCCCTCGCGCAGGCGCGTGTCGATGGGCACCTGGCCCAGAAGCGGCACGCGGGAACCCAGGGTGCGGGTGAGCGCATCGGCCACGGTCTGGCCACCGCCCTCGCCGAAGACCGAGATCCGCTCGTCGCAGTGCGGGCAGGGCAGCCACGACATGTTCTCGATGACACCGGCGATCTGCTGGTGGGTCTGGACGGCGATCGATCCCGCGCGCTCGGCGACCTCGGCGGCGGCCTGCTGCGGCGTGGTCACCACCAGGAGCTCGGCGGACGGCATCCGCTGCGCCACGGAGATCGCGATGTCACCGGTGCCCGGGGGCAGGTCCATCAGCAGCACGTCCAGGTCGCCCCAGTAGACGTCGGCGAGGAACTGGTGCAGGGCACGGTCGAGCATCGGGCCACGCCACACCACCGGGGTGTTGCCCTCCGGCTTGAACATGCCGACCGAGATGACCTTGATGTCATGCGCCACCGGCGGCATGATCATGTCCTCGACCTTGGTGGGGCGCTCGGAGACGCCGAGCATGCGCGGAATGCTGTGGCCGTAGATGTCGGCGTCGACGACGCCGACCTTCAGGCCGCTCGCGGCCATCGCGGCGGCCAGGTTGACGGTGACGGACGACTTGCCGACGCCGCCCTTGCCGGAGGCGACCGCGAAGACGCGGGTCAGCGAGCCGGGCTGGGCGAACGGGATCTCCTTCTCGGGCCCCTTCGCGCCCCGCAACTTGGTCTGCAGCGTCTTGCGCTGCTCGGGGCTCATCACGTCCATCTCGACGGAGACACCGGTCACTCCGTCGACTGTGGAGACGGCGCCGGTGACGTCGCGGGTGATCGTGTCCTTCATGGGACAACCGGAGACCGTCAGGTAGATCGCGACACGTACCGCTCCCCCGGGGGAGATGTCGACGCTCTTGACCATGTCGAGTTCGGTGATCGGCCGACGGATCTCAGGGTCGTTGACGGTCGCGAGGGCGGCCATCACCAGTTCCGTGGTAGGTGCCATCGAAGTGTCGGCAATCACGTCACCCGGGGGCGACGAGGATGCCGTCCCTCCTTGTCTGTTATCGATGAGGCGTATCACGGGCGGGCTCGCCCGTCGTGGCGCCCGTATGGCTTGGCAGGAGGCCGGTCCCGTGAGGGAACGGTCGGCGTCGTGAGCCCAATGGTATGAACCCGAGAACGCCGGAAGGAATTCCGAAGCCGGTGATGGTCGCTGGATTCGGACAATTCGCTGTGTAGGTGCACGTGCAACGTTCTAAGGTTACTCCGTGACCCTCACAGCGGGCGAGTCAAGAGGGAGCACCGGCTCGGAGGAGCTGGTGGTCTGGCGCATGCTCCAGCGGGCCCAGGTCCGCATCACCCGGGTCCTGGAGGCCGACCTGCTGGTCGAGCACGACCTGGCCCTGGCCTCGTACGAGGTCCTGTCGCAGCTGTCGGAGGCGCCCGAGCGGCGGCTGAGGATGAACGACCTGGCGGACAGGGTGCTGCTGTCGCGCAGCGGCCTGACCCGGCTCATCGACCGTCTCCAGCGTGACGGCCTGGTCGAACGCGAGGCCTGCCCCAGCGACGCGCGCGGCCTGTTCGCCGTCCTGACCGACGAGGGGGCCGCGCGGCTGGCCGAGGCCGGCCCCACCTACCTGCGCGGGGTCCGCGGCCAGTTTCTGGACATGCTCGACCCCGCCGAGCTGCGGCAGTGCGCGGCGATGCTGAACAAGCTCTTCCCCGGCTCCGGCACCGACCCGTACTGAGCCCTCGCCCGCCGGGGCCGGCTCACGACTCCATGGACCTCTGGGGCTCGGTGAGGTCCTCCTGCAGGCGTTGCAGCTCGGAACGGATGTAGTCGCGGGTGGCCACCTCGCCGAGCGCCATGCGCAGGGCGGCGATCTCCCGGGTGAGGTAGTCCAGGTCGGCCTGGTTGCGCTCCGCCGCCCTGCGGTCGTTCTCGTTCTGGACCCGGTCGCGGTCGTCCTGCCGGTTCTGGGCGAGCAGGATCAGCGGCGCCGCGTACGAGGCCTGGAGCGACAGGATCAGCGTCAGGAAGATGAACGGGTAGGGGTCGAATTTCAGCGTGTGGGGGACGAGGATGTTCCACAGCACCCAGACGGTGACGAAAACCGTCATGTAGACCAGGAACCTGGCGGTGCCGAGGAAGCGGGCGATCCGCTCCGACAGCCGCCCGAACGCCTCGGGGTCGTAGTGGGGGCGCAACCGAAGGCCGGGCTGCCTGGGCTGGTCGAGACGGTCAGCCATTCCCGCCCTCTCTCGGTTGGTCGTCCCGCTCGCGCCAGTCGTCCGGCAGCAGGTGGTCGAGCACGTCGTCGACGGTGACCGCGCCGACCAGGCGTCCCGCCTCGTTCACCACCGGAGCCGCCACGAGATTGTAGTTGGCCAGGTAGGAGGTGACCTGGTGCAGGGTGAACTCGGGCCTGATCGGGTCGAGGGAGGTGTCCAGGATGCCGCCGAGCAGGGTCGAGGGCGGCTCGCGCAGCAACCGCTGGAAGTGGGCCAGGCCGAGGAAACGGCCGCTGGGCGTCTCGACGGGCGGCCGGGTCACGTAGACCTGTGCGGCCACGGCCGGGGTGAGTTCGCGCTGGCGGATGCTGGCGAGTGCCTCGGCGACCGTCGCGCTCGGGGGCAGGATCACCGGCTCGCTCGTCATCATGCCGCCCGCGGTGTTCTCCGGGTAGATCAGCAGCCGCCTGATCGGCGCGGCCTCCTCGGGCTCCATCAGCGCCATCAGCGCCTCGGCCTGCTCGGCGGGGAGGTCCTGGAGCAGGTCGGCCGCGTCGTCGGGGTTCATCTCCTCCAGCACGTCTGCGGCCCGCTCGGGGGCGAGCCTGCTCAGGATGCCGATCTGGTCCCGTTCCGGGAGCTCCTCCAGCACGTCCGCGAGCCGTACGTCGTCGAGGGCCGCGGCCACCTCGACCCGCCGCTTGGCGGGCAACTCGTGCAGGGCGCCGGCCAGGTCGGCGGCGCGCATCGACTCGAAGGCGACCAGCAGGTTGGCCGCGCCCTGGTCCTTCTGGACGGCGCCGAAGCCGCGGACCTCGCGCCAGTCGACGATCCTCGTCGCGCCGCGCCGGCGCAGCCCTATGCCGGGAGGGCTCTCGATCACCGCCACCTTGGTGATCAGCCACTCCGAGCGCCTGGTCTCCTCCATCGCCAGGTCCAGGACCGTCATCCGCTCGCCGTCGACCTCCACGCCGAGGTCGAGCAGCTCGGTGATGGCGAGGGTCTCGGTCGCCCGCTGCTCGAACCTGCGCATGTTGAGCTGGCCGCTGAAGACGACGGCGCCGGCCTTGGCGGAGCGTATCCGGGTGATCGGCAGGAAGACCCTCCGCCGGGGCTGCACCTCGACGACCAGCCCGTGCACGTGCGGAGGCTCGCTTCCGGCGATGGCCACCACCACGTCGCGGACCCGGCCGATCTGGTCCCCCGCGGGGTCGAAGACCGGGGTTCCGGCGAGACGGGCGATGAAGATCCTCACATCTGAAGCGTAGGCCGCATCTCGGGCCGATCAGCCACTGCCACGCCCTCCCGGCTCACATGGCGGAACTCACTTGCTGGCCGACATCCCAGCATGACAGCATCAAATGTGCTTAACGGTAATTACAGAAACGGTGGGTCATGAGACGTGCAGGACTTCTGATCGCGTTCGCGTCGTCCCTGGCGTTCGCCTTCTCGGGTCCCATGGCCAGATACCTGGGCGCGGCGGGACTCGCCCCGCTGGAGGCGGTCTGGATCCGCATGGCGGGCGCGGGGCTGCTGCTCGTCGGCATCCTCGCGGTCGCCCGGCCCGCGGCCCTGCGCATCCCCCGCTCGCGGCTGCCGTTCCTCCTGGTGTACACGGTGGTCGCGGTCGCCGGTGTGCAGGCACTGTTCTTCGCGGCGATCACCCGCCTGCCGGTCGGCGTCGCACTGCTCATCGAGTACACCTCGCCGGTGCTGGTGGTGCTCTGGGTGCGGTTCGTCCGGAAGGTACGGCTGCCCCGGGCGGCCTTCGTCGGCGCCGTCGTCGCCGTGGTCGGGCTCGGCATCGTGGTGGAGGTCTGGGCCGGTCTCGCCCTCGACCCGGTGGGCCTGCTGCTGGCCTTCGCCGCGATGGCGTGCTGCGCCGGATACTTCCTGCTCAGCGACAGCTTCGGCGACGACATCGACCCGCTCGGCCTGATCGCCTGGGGTCTGTTCGGCGCCGCCGTGGTGCTCCTGCCGCTCTCCCAGCCGTGGAACATCCCCTGGGCGGCGATCAGCGGGACGGCCACCCCCGAGGGCGGCCACACGCTGCCGGTCGTCGGGGCGCTGGTCTGGCTGGTCGTGGTCGCCACGGCCATCGCCTACATCCTCGGCGTCCTCGCGATCCGCCGCCTGTCGGCCGCGATCGGCTCCACCGTCGCCTCGCTGGAGGTGATCGCGGGGGCGGTGGTCGCCTGGATCCTGCTGGGCGAGGCACTCGGCCCCTTCCAGATCGCGGGTGGCCTGATCGTCCTGGTCGGCGCCTACCTGGCACAGCGGGCCACGGTCGCGCTGCCCTCGCCCGCACAGGAGGTCAGGGAACCGGCTCGCGTGGGGTGAGCCGTATCACCTTGGAAACCGCGGCCCAGCGCTCCAGAAGCCTCGCCCCGTCGGGGGCGTTGAGCCGCTCCTTGGCGAGCGCGGCCACCGCGTCGGACGCCTTCGCCTGGTCCACCACCTCGACGGAGGCGTCGAAGGCCACCAGGCGCCCGCCGTTGTCCTTGCTGCGTAGCGTCACCCGCACCTCCCCGGCCTCCGCCAGCCCCGGCAGTGGCTGCTCGCCCCCGCCGGTGACCAGGTAGATCGCGCCGTCGTGCCAGGCGTGCCAGGCCAGCCGGGGCCGGTCCAGCGACAGCCACAGGACGCTCGACTTCTTCGCGCCCTCCTCGATCACACCCATGAGACGAATGTACGGCCTGTACCTCCCCGAATGGCGATACAGGCCGTACACGTCGCAGCGTCAGCGCCGGGAGAGCTTCCAGGCCGCCGGGAGCAGACCCGTCGCGATGACGATCTTGATGACGTCGCCGAGCAGGAAGGGCACCACGCCCAAGGCGAGGCCCGTTGCGAGATCCACCTGGGCGACGGCGATGAGAACCGGCAGTCCGAAGGCGTAGATGACCAGGTTGCCCAGGATCATCGTGCCGATCGTGCGCGGCACGGTGCGGTCGCCGCCGCGCTCGGCGAGCTTGCCGACGACGGCCGCCGCGGCGATGAAGCCGATGATGTATCCGAAGGACGCCCCGAAGCCGGAGGTGCCGTCGGCGAACCACGGCACGCCCGCGGCGCCGGCCAGCATGTAGAGCGCCATGCTCAGCGCCGCACGGTTCATGCCGAGGGCGGCGCCGACGAGCACGACCGCGAAGGTCTGGCCGCTGACCGGCACCGGTGAGCCGGGCAGCGGGAAGCTCAGCTGCGCGGCCAGGCCCGTCAGGGCGGCGCCGCCGACCACGAGCGCGACGTCGCGGACGCGCGATGCGGGGATGAGGTCGGACAGTACGGCGGGCCTGGCCACCGAAGAAGCGTTTGCCATCGTGCGTGTCTCCCTTGGCAGATTCCTGATGTCCATTCTCCTGACATCTCAGGGCAAGGGTGCTACGAGATCATCGCCAACAACAGGGCGGGGTCTTTGTGTGGACGCCACAGAGATGTCCTGACCCTCACCCGGCGCCTTCCGGCCGAGGTCACGACGTCGCCCGGCTCGTCCCGGCGCCCCGCTGCCCCTTCTCCGCCCCGTCCGGGCACGGAGGGCCCCCGATCCTCGACAGGCTCCTCCGGGCGCGCAGGCCGTGGCGCCGCCCGACCCCTCGCCCGGCTCCTCCGGGCGTGCAGGCCGTGGCGCCGCCCGGTCGCCGCCCGCCGCCCGGGGGGCGTTAGCGTGTTCCCCATGCGTTCCCGACGTTCGTGTCTCGCGGTGCCCGGCAGCAATCCCAGGTTCCTGGAGAAGGCCCAGGGGCTCCCCGCCGACGAGGTCTTCCTCGACCTGGAGGACTCCGTCGCGCCACTCGCCAAGGAGGGCGCGCGCAAGAACGTGGTGGCCGCCCTGCGCGAGGGGGACTGGTCGGGCAGGACGAGGGTCGTCCGGGTCAACGACCTCGGCACCCAGTGGACCTACAGGGACGTCATCGAGGTCGTGGAGGGCGCGGGGGAGTTTATCGACTGCCTGATGCTGCCCAAGGTGGAGGACGCGACCCAGGTGATGTGGCTCGACACGCTGCTCAGCCAGATCGAGAGGGCGAACGGTCTCCCGGTCGGCGGAATCGGCATCGAGGCCCAGATCGAGAGCGCGAGGGGCCTGGTCAACGTGGACGCCATCGGCGGCGCGTCCCCACGCCTGGAGACGCTCGTGTTCGGCCCGGCCGACTTCATGGCCTCGATCAACATGCGGACCCTGGTGGTCGGTGAGCAGCCGCCCGGCTACACCGAGGGCGACGCCTACCACTACATCCTGATGCGCATCCTGATGGCCGCGAGGACGCACGACCTGCAGGCCATCGACGGCCCGTACCTGGCGATCAGGGATCTCGACGGTTTCCGCCGCGTCGCGGGGCGGGCCGCGGCGCTCGGGTTCGACGGGAAGTGGGTGCTGCACCCCTCCCAGATCGAGGCCGCGAACGAGGTGTTCTCGCCGGCTCAGGAGGACTACGACCACGCCGAGCTGATCCTTGACGCGTACGAGTACTACACGACGGTCGAGAGGCGTGGCGCGGTCATGCTCGGCGACGAGATGATCGACGAGGCGTCCAGGAAGATGGCGCTGGTGGTCGTGGCGAAGGGCAGGGCCGCCGGTCTGCGGCGCACCACGGCCTTCACCCCGCCCGGGACCTGACCCCGAGCCTGGTGGAGACCGGAACGGCGAGGTGAGCCGGAGGCCGGAGGGCCCCTTCACGGCCGGGGCCCGAAGCCCACCTCCCGCCGCCGAGACCGAGGGCCGCCGCAGGGCTCGCGCGGCGCCGCCGCTGAGACGGGCGACGCCTGGGCGGGTGCGGCGGGTACGTCCTCTCGCGCGTCGGCGGTCCGTGCGGCGGGCGAGGTGGCTGGAGGGACGGCACTGGAACCTCGCCAACCGGGACAAAGTCGGATAATTCGGGCGCTGAATTGATAAATCTGACTAGAGAGGTCTCGTCATCGCGGCCCGGACGTGTTGCTCTTGACTGTGTACGGCCCGAGGACCGGGCATCCGGTCGCGGGAGGTGATCGTTTCCGGAGAACGGGGTAGTAGTAGGGACGCGTGCGATTTGCCGCATCCATAGGGGTTGCGGCCTGCTGTTACGGAGACGACTGGAACGGTCCGGGACGGGTTTCCCGGTCTGGAACGGGCTTCCTGCAAGGAGGTGCTGAGCGTGGCCTCGGGCCCCCACGACCCGCGCTCGCAAGAGTGGCCGGCCGATGACGACGGCGTTCACGACGACGCTATACACGAAGGCAGGTCCCAGGAGCCCCAGACGTCCCCGCCGACGATCCAGCACTCCCCGCCAGGACCCTCGGACGACGGCGCGCGAGGTCGTCCCATGGCCTCCCCCTGGATGCTCCCGCCGTTCGCGGCGCCGATCCCGGACGACAGCGAGCCACAGCAGGCCCGCCCCGAGGGACTCGGGAGCGAGCGCCGCCGACCGTACACCCGCCCCTACGGCCCCTCCTCCCAGTCCTCAGGCCCCCCGCCCGCGCGGGAGACCCCCGCCGCCCCCTCGGCGGCGGAGGAGGAGGAGGAGCGGTCGGCGAGGCAGGGACGCCACGTCACGCCCGAGCAGGGACGGCCACATCTGACGGACCGTCCCGATCTCCTCGTCGCCTCAGGACCGGCTCCAGAGCGCAAGGGGAGGAGAAGGGCGGACCGCCCCGACCTCCTCGTCGCCTCGGGGCCACCCCGCGAGCCGGGAGGGAGCGGGCGAAAGGAGCCCTCGCAGCCCTTCGCCGAGGATCGGATCAGGGTCGAGCCGAGCATCGCGGCGACACCGGAACCGGCACCGGAGGCGCAGCCGGACCCCGGACCCGAGCGCGGAGCGCCGTCCAGGCCGGACGCCGGGCCGGCGTCCGAGCCCGAGTGGCCCCCCGCGACGGCCGAGGACGACTTCGAGCCCGTACGACGGGTGGGGCGCCCGCCGGGCGGCAGGCCCGCCAGGCCCGACATGCTCGTCGCGCAGGGCCCGCCGGGCAGGCGGGGGACGAACGGCGGGCGGCACCACCGCCCCGCCGCCGCGCCCTCCGCCGTGCGCCGCTCCAGCCCGACCAGGCGCAGGCGCGGCCGTGGTCTGGTGATCCCGTTCCTGATGGTCCTGATCCTCACCGTCGCGGTCGGCGGCGGCCTGGTCCTGTGGGGCTGGGTGAGCAGCCCGTTCGCCACCGGACTCCGGCTGGTCGGCGACGAGGTGACGTCGGGCGACGACAACTTCGTGGCGCAGGCCGGTGTCGGCGGCAACGGATCCAACCAGGTGCTCAACGCGGTGACCTCGGTGGGCTCCGTCATGGTCGCGGTCGGCAGCGACACCACCAGCCCGGTCCCCCGGCCGCTGTTCCTGGTCTCTTCCGACGGCGGCGCGACCTGGCGGCTGGGCAAGGTGACCGGCCCGGAGGGGTACGAGACGGGACCGACCACGGTGGGCCGGGTGGTGGGCGGCGACGGCCTCTGGCTGGCGGCGGGAAACGACCCTCTCGGCGGCGGGCACGGCCTGTGGACCAGCTCCGACGGCTACGCCTGGACCGCGGCCGACCCCCGGGAGCTGGGCGCCTTCGCACGCGGAGACAAGATCATGGATCTGGCGAGGACCGACTCCGGTTTCGTCGCGGTCGGTGCCGCCGTGCTGGACGACGGCACCACCGGGGCCGTCGCCTGGGTCTCCTCCGACGGGCGCGCCTGGGACCGGGTGGAGACCCGGGAGATCGGCATGCCGGACAAGGTGCGCGGCATGAAGGCGGTCGTCGCCAAGGGCGGCGCCGTCGTCGCGCTGGCGGACCCGGCCCAGGGGCAGTCCACCTCGGTCATCCTGCGCTCGTCCGACGGCGGCAGGAACTGGCAGCGGACCGGCGCCGCGCTCAACGACGTCGTCCCCGAGCCGGGCGCGCTCGCCGTGGCCGCCGACGGGTTCGTCCTCGTACCGACCCAGCAGCGCAGCGACAAGGGCGAGGTCCGCGTCTACTGCTCCAAAGACGGCGCCGACTGGAAGGCCTGCGGCGCCATCACCGGCCTGGGGCAGGAGGGCACGGGTGTCAAACGTCTCGCCTCCTCCTCGGCGGGGGTGGCCGCGATCGTCGAGTCCGGCTTCGAGCGCTACACCGTCCACACCAGTTCCGACGGCCGCGACTGGAGCAGGACCACCGATCTCGGCGAGGTGCCCGGCTCGCTGCGGGCGCTCGCGCTGTCCGACACCGGCACGCTCGTCGTCGGCGGCGACGAGCGCGCCGCCGACGTGGACAACCGGGTGGTCCTCATCACCGCGCCCAAGGGGGGCGAAGCGAGGCCGGTCCCCCTGAGCGGGATCCAGGGCCTGGCCAGAGCCGCCCGCGAGACGGCCAGGGTGGCCTCGGGGGACGGCAGGTTCGTCGCGGTGGGCACCGTCTCCGGCGACGCCGGGATCTGGAGCAGCGCCGCCGGGGACGCCTGGAAGGCGGGTGGCCCGGCGCGGCTCTTCGGCGGCCCGAGGCGGCAGGCGCTCGCCGACGTCGCGCACGGCAGGCGGGGCTGGCTGGCGGCGGGCAGCACGATGACCGACGCCTCGTCCACCGAGCCCCTGCTGTTCACCTCCTCCGACGGGGAGAGCTGGCGCAGGGTGCCGGTCACGGGCCCCCTCACACCGGCGGATGACCACGACTTCCTCGCCCCGCACGCGGTGGCGGCGGGGCCGTCCGGCTACGTCATGGCGGGCGAGGACCGCGGTCCCGCCGCCACCGTGCCCGTCCTGTGGTTCTCCACCGACCTCAAGCGCTACTCCAGGGCGTCCAAGCTTCCCGCGGGCGGCACGGGGGTGCGGCTGTACGACGTCTCGGCGACCTCGTCCGGATACGTCGCCGTCGGCGGCACCGGTACGGCCGAGCGCGAGACCGGCGTGGTCTGGGTGTCGGCCGACGGGGTCAACTGGACCGCGCGCAAGCCGGTCCTGCCACCGGGGGCGACGTCCGCGGGCCTGCGGCACGTGGTCCTGTACGGGGGGTACGTCGTCGCGGCGGGCACGGCACAGACCGAGGAGGGCAGGAAGGCCTTCGGCGCGGTGTCCGACGACAACGGGGCGAGCTGGGAGTTCTCCTGGTTCCCCACGGACCGGGCGTCCGCCGTCCAGGATCTCGCCGCGACACCCGAGGGCGTGGTGGCCGTCGGCTGGTACGGGGTGGCGGGGGCCGGCGACAGCGCGGCCTGGACCTCGGAGGACGGCCTCAACTGGCAGCGCCACGCCCCCAGCAAGGGCAGCCTGGACGGCGACGGCGCCCAGTGGCTCGGCGCGGTGGCGGTCTCCGGCACCCGGGTCGTCGCCCTGGGCCGCTCCACCACCTACAGTGCGGACCACCTCACCCTGTGGCGCTCCACGCTCACCTCGTCACGATGACAGGAAACCGCGGCGCCACATGCTCGCCCGTGCCGCCCCCGCGGCGCGTCACGCCCGTCCCGCGCCGTTCACGGCGGTCCCGGGTCGCCTCACGCCCGTCCCGTGGCGCTCACCCGGGCGCGATGACCGCCCACTCGGTCAGCGCGTCCAGCAGGCCGGGGGTGAGGGGGAGGCGGGCGAGCTCCTCGCGGGTGAACCAGCGGGCGTCCGCGGCGTCGTCCCCCGCGGCGAGCGTGCCCCCGGAGACCTCGGCGAGGTAGTCGCGGATCTCGTAGACGGCCCCGCCGGGACCCGGGCGCTCGACGGTCCCGGCCAGGCGCCCGGGGACGACCGTGAGCCCTGTCTCCTCAAGGACCTCCCGCACGACCGCCTCGGAGTCGGACTCCCCGGACTCGACCCGCCCTCCGGGGATGGACCACAGGCCCTCGCCGGGCGGGTGGCCACGAAGGATCAGAAGCATTCGCCCCGAGCCGTCGAGGACGATCGCCCCAACACAATTTACGCGCACGTGAACAAGATTACGTTGTGATAACGCCCCAGCCTCTTGACGGATGGCCCGCACAAGAAGCAGCGTGGGTAGTCGTGAAAGCCGCCCCTATCTGCCCACGGTGTTTCGGCCCGCTTCGTCCGCCGAGTGCTTGGTCAAGCTCCTGGAGATGCGGTCCGCACGGCGATGTCCTGCCGTTCCAGCCACCCAGGCCTCCGTCGTCCGCCGCGGTGGAGGCCCTCATCCGAGATTCCCGCGTCCCCGTCTGGGTTCCCTGGCCGCTGCCCACGGGGTGGCTGGTCACGGGGTTCGCCGGGGCGGGCGACGAGCGCAGCGGCACGCGGGCCACCGTGGTCGCGGTCTCCGGCCCCTCACTGACCCAGGGGCCCGCCGACCTGCTGATCATCGCGGAGGAGCCAGGGGTGGGGCTCGGCGCGGCGTTCGCGGGGCTGGATGGCACCGATCCCGGTACCGGGTTCGACCAGGGCCCGCCGCACGCCAAGATCGACGTCAAGGGCCACCCGTGCTCCCTGTGGTGCGTCACCGCCGCCCCCGACCGGGCCGTCTACGCGGGTGAGGCGCTGGGAAACTGGCTCTGGGTGGTCGTGTGGCCCGCCGAGGCCGGTTACCTCATCACCCTGGCAGAGCTCTCCCTGCGCGACCTGCGCGACCAGGACCAGGCCCTTGACCTGCCTTTCGGGGCGTTCTCCCCGCGTCTGGCCGTCTCGGCGCCCTGACGCCGGCCCGCCCGCCTCCCCCTTGTCCCGAACCTTGACGTTCTGTCCGAACCGGAGGCGGGGGGTTCGCGTTCAACGGGGGCCTGGCCCGCGTCAGGGCACGCGCCGTCTGGGCGGGAGGCGGAGAAAACCTGGGGAAACCTCCGGTGTGCCCGGGGAATTGCCGGCCGAGACACCCTGGTCGCCGCACAACCCGCGCCGGCCACCGGTTCGCCTCAGCACCTCACGGGCAACGGAGGCAGTAAAGTTCGGAAGCGTGACAGCGCGTATCGAGCGAGTGGTGACCGAAGGCGTCGTCGATGTCGACGGCGTCGAGCACAAGGTCGAGAACAACACGTGGATCCTGGGTGACGACGAGGATGTCATCGTCATCGACGCCGCGCGCGACGCGGAGAAGATCCTGGAGAAGGTCGGCGAGCGGGAGGTGCTGGCAATCATCTGCACCCACGGCCTGCCCGACCACGTGGGCGCGGCCATCGAGGTCGCGGCCAGAGACGAGGCGGTGGTCGCCCTTCATCCGAAGGACCGGCCGCTGTGGCGGCTGACCTGGCCCGACACCTGGCCCGACATCGGCATGGAGGACGAGGGCCTGTTCGAGGTCGGCGGCGTCCAGCTGGAGGTCATGTCGACTCCCGGGATCTCCCAGGGAGGTGTCTCGCTGTACTGCGAGGCCCTGGACGCGGTCTTCACCGGCAAGACCCTCCAGGCCGACGGCCCCGGCAGGATCGGCGGTGAGTATCCCGCCCTGGCCGACCAGCTGACGGCGATCGGCGGGCGGCTGTTCACCCTGCCGCACCGCACCCGGGTGCTGCCCGCGCACGGGGAGGAGACGACCATCGGCGATCTGGAGCCCCAGTTCGACGCCTGGCTCTCCGGTTCGCTGACCCGCGGTGTCGAGGCACCGGAAGAGGAGGGTCCGCTCACCGACGGGACACGCGCGGCGGGAATCCGGCTGAACCTCCGGGACGAACAGCCCTAAATGGACCAGCTTCCCCTGGAGGGCATGCCGCGGCGGCTCTACTCCTGCACGCCGTCGCGGCTGAACAACTGGCTCGACTGCCCCCGCCGCTACCGGTTCACCTACCTGGACCGGCCCGCGCCGCAGAAGGGCCCGCCGTGGGCGCACAACAGCGTCGGCGCCAGCGTGCACAACGCCCTGGCCGCCTGGTGGCGTGAGCCGCACGAGCGGCGCACGCCCGAGGTCGCGGGAAACCTGCTCGCCAGGGGATGGATCAACGAGGGGTTCCGCGACGCGGAGCAGTCGCGGACCTGGCGTGACCGGGCCAGGGAGATGGTCTCCGGATACGTGGCGAGCCTCGACCCCTCCGCCGAGCCGGTCGGCGTCGAGCGCACGGTCGCCACCCGCACCTCCGTCGTCGCGCTCTCCGGCCGGGTGGACCGGCTCGACCGGCGCGGCGAGGAACTCGTCGTGGTCGACTACAAGACCGGCAGACGCCCGCTCAGCACCGACGACGCCCGCTCCTCGCTCGCGCTGGCGGTCTACGCCATCGCCTCCTCCCGGATGATGCGCCGCCCCTGTCACCGGGTCGAGCTTCACCACCTGCCGACCGCCTCGATCGTGGAGTGGGAGCACACCGACGAGTCGCTCGCCCGCCACCTGGGCCACGCCGAGGAGATCGCCGTCGAGGCGTCCGGCGCCGACGAGCGCTACAGGGAGTGGTCGGCCACGGCCCGGCCCAAGGGAGCCGCCACGACCAGGGCGCGCGGCGGCGACCACACCCCGCCCGTCGTGCCCCCCGAGATCGACGCGGCCTTCCCGCCCCGTACGGGGCCACTGTGCTCCTGGTGCGACTTCCGCCGCCACTGCCCCGAGGGGCAGGCCGCGGGCACCGACCGCGAGCCCTGGGCCGCCCTCGCCGACTGATCCCGCCACCTCGGACGACAAGGTCCTCGACACGGGCCGTGGACGGCACCTGGCCACAGCCTCTCAGCGGGCACCCCGGCCTCAGCTCCTCAGACGGCTCTCGGCGGCGTTCCAGAAGCGGATGAGGGCGGCGGCCGTGGTCTCCGGGGCCTCCACCGCCGGAGAGTGGGCCGAGCCGGGGACGACCACGCACTCGGCGTCCAGGCGGCGGGCCATCTCCGCCTGCATGCGCGGCGGCCAGCCGTCGTCGTGCTCGCCGTACAGGACCAGAGTGTCGACCTCGACCTGGGTCAGATCGTCGCACCGGTCGGGCGCGGTGAGCACCTCCTTGGTCATCGTGAGCATGCCGACGGTCGAGTTGGCGAACAGCCGCTTGCGCAGGAAGGCGATGATCTCGTCGGACACCCCGGAGGCGAGGGCTTCCGGCTCTATCCGGTTGTGCCACAGGTGCTCAAGGCCGACTTCGGGCAACTCCGAGATCATGAAGCGGCCCGCGCGTTCGCGCGGCCCGACGATCGCGGCGGGTCCGGAGCTCATGAGCGTGTAGGACACGAAACGGGTGCGGCCGTCGATGACCGCCTCCCGGGTGACCAGGCCGCCGAACGAGTGGCCCACCAGGTGGACCGGCCCTCCGTGGCCGATCACCTGAGCCAGGACGTCGACGTCGTTGCCGAGCGCGGCGCAGGTGTAGGCGCTCGCGTCGTCAGGGCCGTTCGTCTCGAACTGGCCGCGCATGTCGATCGCGACGACCTGGCGTCCCGACTGCGCGAGCGTCTGCAGGACCGCGATGAAGTCTTCCTTGCTGCCGGTCAGGCCGGGCACCAGCAGGGCGGGCCATCGCTCCGGGATGCCGCTGACGGGCAGGGCCTCCAGCACGGCGAAGGAGCCCACCGCCGTCTCGATCTGGCGAGAGCGGACGCCAGGAGGCAGGGTCAGAAAACGCGGCGTACTCACGTGGCCCCACGATACCTCTCTTGGTGACTTCGCTCCGTGCGTCCGGGAGAGGCCGGGAGCGTGAAAAGGGGCGCTACCAATATGGTCGCGCCCCTTTTCGTGGTGGTACTTGCTAGTTAGGGCGACGCGATCCTCGCTGCTGGCCGTTGCGTACCGGTGGCCGGCGGCGGCTCTGCACCCGTTCCGAGGCCGCGGAGGGGGCGATCTCGTCATCCTCCGACGCCAGGTCCGGCGACTTGAAGATCACCGAGAACGGGCTCGGAGGGATGATCTTCTCGGGCTGGGGCCGGGGCGTGGGAGCCTCCGTCACCGGCTCGTCGTCCCAGTGCTCCGCCATGGTGTCATCGTCCTGTCTGGGCTCTGAGAACGCCGCCACCGGCTCCTCGGCCCGCGCCGGGGCAGAAGAGGTCTCGGGGGTCGCCGGAACGTCCGCCGGCTGCTCGCGCCTGGCACGGCGCTGCCGGCGAACCGGCTCCTCCTCGACGGGCTCGGTGTGAACCGGCGCCTCGGAGGTGCCGACGAGGCTCACCTCGGGGTTCAGCCCGGCCCTGCGTGCCCTGCCCCTGCGGGGCACGGCCTCGGCGGGCTGCTCGTCACGGATGTCCCTGGGGACTGCCACGTCCGCCTCCACCTCGTCGATCTCGACGACGGGGGGCTGGAGTCCTTCCTCCGCGGCCGGCGCGGAAACCTCCCCGCCGGTACGGCCGCCGCGGGTGCGACGGCGTTCGCGGGACGTGCGCGCGGGGCGCTCACGACGCTCCTCGCGATCGTCCTCGCGTCCTTTACGGGGGGAACGGGAGCGGATGCGGCCCGTCTCGCCGAGATCCTCGACCTCCTCGGCGGCCAGACCCGCCCGGGAGCGGTTGGCGCGCGGCAGCACGCCCTTGGTGCCCTCGGGGATGCCCAGGTCGCTGAAGACGTGCGGGGAGGTCGAGTAGGTCTCGACCGGCTCGGGGAAGGGAAGCGAGAGCGCGTTGTTGATGACCTTCCAGCGAGTGAGGTCCTCCCACTCGACGAAGGTCACCGCGACGCCGGTCTTACCGGCCCGGCCGGTGCGGCCGATCCGGTGGACGTACGCCTTCTCGTCCTGCGGGCAGTCGTAGTTGACGACGTGGGTGACGTCGTCGACGTCGATGCCACGCGCCGCGACGTCGGTCGCGACCAGCACGTCGATCTTGCCGTTGCGGAAGGCCCGCAGGGCCTGCTCACGCTGGCCCTGGCCGAGGTCGCCGTGGACGGCCGCGGCGGCGAAGCCACGCTCCTTGAGCTGCTCGACGACCATGTCGCAGGCGCGCTTGGTCTCGCAGAAGACCATGGTGAGGCCGCGGCCCTCGCACTGCAGCAGACGGCCGACGATCTCGATCTTGTCCATCCGGTGCGTCCGCCAGACGAACTGGGTCGTCTGCGGGGTCGCCTCGGCCTCGATGTCGTTGTTCTCCGCCCGCACATGGGTGGGCCGGGTGAGGTAACGCCTGGACAGGGCGACGATCTCGCCCGGCAGGGTCGCGGAGAACAGCATCGTCTGCCGCTCCGCGGGGATGAGCTTGATGATGCGCTCGATGTCGGGCAGGAAGCCCAGGTCGAGCATCCGGTCGGCCTCGTCCAGGACGAGGGTCCCGATCTGGCTGAGGTCGAGGTGCTTCTGCTTGACCAGGTCGAGCAGGCGGCCCGGGGTGCCGACGATGACGTCGACCCCCTGCCTGAGCGCCTCGATCTGGGGTTCGTACGCGCGCCCGCCGTACACGGTGAGGATCCGCGAGCCGAGCTTGCCGGCCGCCGTCACGAGGTCCTCGGTGACCTGGACGGCGAGCTCGCGGGTCGGTACGACGACCAGCCCGCGGGGCTTCTTGCGGTTCTTCCTCGGCTTGCCGACACGTTGCAGCATCGCCACGCCGAAGGCGTAGGTCTTGCCGGTGCCGGTGCGCGCCTGGCCGATGATGTCCTGGCCGTTGAGGGCCAGGGGGAGTGCCATTTCCTGAATCGGGAACGGCGCGATGATGCCCTCGGTCTCAAGGGCATCGGCGATCTCTGGGGTGACTCCGAGGTCTCGGAACGTCGTCAGCTTGGCCTGCCTAAATCTCCGTTGAAGGCAGGCCTGCCGGGACCACGGGCAGAAAACGTATCCCCGTGCCGGGTCCTCGCGGAAGGTCCAGCCCTCTCATGTCATCAGCGACCGCTGCGGCGTCACGCCGACTTTTGGGGGCGTCCGGGCGTGGATATCCCGGATTAACACGGTGCGGTCGCACTTTCACAGAGCAGTGTACTCGATACCACAACGGAGAACCGATTTCTTCGTATTCCCGGTGAATCATGAGGTCATCGAACTCGTAGGCTGCCCCCATGAGCGATTCCCCTCCCGGTGTCTCCGACCTGCTCGGAGTCCTCGCCTACGCCGAGCTGACCGCGTTCCTCAGGCTCGCCGAGGACGCCACCAGATACGCCCCCTCGCTGACCGACCAGGCCGCCCTCGGCGGCCTCGCGGCGGCCGAGTACGCCCACTTCGAGGTGCTCCGCGACCGGCTCATCTCCCTGGGCGTGGACCCCGAGGAGGCGATGGCGCCGTTCGTCGGGCCGCTGGACGGCTGGCACGCCCAGACCTTCCCCGGAGACTGGCTGGAGGCTTTGGTCAAGGCGTACGTCGGCACGGGGATCGCGCTCGACTTCTACCGTGAGGCGGCCGTCGGCGTGGACGACGAGACGCGGGAACTCGTCGACGAGGTCCTCGCGGACGAGGGACGGTCGCAGTTCGCCGTCGAACGGGTCCGCGCGGCGCTCTCCGAGGACCCCAGGCAGGCGGGACGTCTCGCGCTGTGGGCGAGGCGGATGGTGGGAGAGGCGCTGAGCCAGGGGCATCACGTGGCGGCGGCCAGGCCGGAGCTCGCGAGCCTGCTGGCGGAGGCGGCGGAAGGGGACATCAGCCGGATGTTCGCCCGGCTGACCGAGAAACACGGCCGGCGGATGGCCGCGCTGGGGCTGACCCCGGGGCCCTAGCAGGTTCTCCGTACGTGCCGGGCCCGGAGCCTCTGATCGTCTCTGAGCCTGTTCGCCAGGGGCGGAGCGGACAAGCCGGTCGGCGGATCACGACACGTGAGGCGGCGAACAGCTGTAGCGTGCGAGACATGAGGGCCTCGCGCCGCTATGGCAGTTCCTTGACGAGATGTGGGCCGAACCGCTGGACTTCGCGTCCTGTGCTGCGCAGGGGAGGCGCCGGCTGTCCGGCGGTGAGCCGGGGGCGGGAGCATCTGCGCCGTGTCAGACGCCCGCGCTGCTGCGCTCTCGGCGAACGGGACGAGTGCTCCGGCACCTGAGACTCCGGCACCTGGGGCTTCGGGACTTGTGATTCCGGTGCCCGGGGCTTCGAGACCTGGGGCTTCGGCATCTGGAGACGAGATGTCCTCAGCCGGGGCGCCGCCATCGGGTGTGCCTGGGCCTGCCCCTGGCGTGGACTTCGGCGGCGCGCTCGCACCGGATCCGCGGGCCGCGCCATGCCGGCGAGGGACGATGACCTGGCGCGAGCCCGGAGTCCGTCAGAGCGTGCCGCCGAAGCCGACGGGACGCGGCTCCTCCTCACCGATCTCGATGAAGCCGAGTGAGGCGACCGGGACGATGATCTTTCGGCCGTTGACGTCGGTGACGGTGAGGGCGCCGCCGCTGGACGCGAGGGCGGCTCTGACCTCTCCCTCAAGCTGCTCGGCCGTGAGGTCGGTCTCCACTACGATTTCACGGTGCACGGAACGTACGCCGATCTTGATTTCCATCGTGCTCCCTTTTCGATGAGGGTTGCTCGCCCCATGGTCTCCCTATCGAAGACCCGACGCGCCGGTTGATCGCGGGAAGCGAACAGCCGATCGCGGAAAGTGAACAGCCGATCGCGGCGAGCGAACAACCGGGGCCGACAGCGGGAGCGCCGTCGGCCCCGGTCGGACTCAGTGCTCGGCGACGGTGCGCGGGAAACCGGAGATGCCGCGCCACGACAGGCGGGCGATGAGCTGGGTGGCCGCGTCCTTGGGAATGGAGCCGTTGCTGCTGATCCAGTAACGGGCGCTGACCTCGGCCATGCCGACGAGCCCGACGCCCAGCAGGCGCGCCTCGTCGCTGGAGCAGCCGGTGTCCTCCTGGATGACCTGACTGATCATCTCGGCGCTCTCACGGAGGTTGCGCTCCATGCGCTGGCGGACCGGGGCGACGTTGCGCAGGTCCGACTCGAAGACCAGCCGGAACGCCTCACCTTGGGTGGAGACGAAGTCGAAGAAGGCGCCGATCGCGGCCTGGACACGCTGCTTGTTGTCCGTGGTGGAGGCGAGGGCGTCGCGACAGCGGGCGATCATGTCGTCCACGTGCAGGTCGAGCAGTGCCAGATAGAGCTCCTGCTTGCCGGGGAAGTGCTGGTAGAGGACCGGCTTGCTCACCCCGGCCCGCTCGGCGATCTCGTCCATCGCGGCCGCGTGGTAGCCGTTCTCCACGAACACCTCCTGTGCCGCGCTGAGCAGCTGGCGGCGGCGAGCTGTTCGGGGCAGCCGGGTGCCCCGGGGCTTGGCGTCCGGGGTAGCGGTCACGTGGTCTCCTCGTGTCAAGCTCCTGGCGTCTGGGGCCATCCTACGCGTGGGTAACCCGGGTCAGCGATAATCGTCCTCGTCGAGCTCGACGGTGCGTCGCTGCTCGAAGGCGTCCGCCGGATCGGCCTCCAGAGGGACGGAGTCGGGCCACTGCGGTTCTTCCTCGCGTGTCGCGCGGCTCTGCTCGGCGGCGTCGGCGGGATCCACCTCCAGCGGGAGGTCGTCGGGTGTCTCCGCGTCGTCCTCGCGCACCGGCCTGTGCTGCTCGGCGGCGTCGGCCGCGGGCGTCTCGACGGAGAGCTCCTCGGGAAGGTCGTCGGCCGTTTCCCGATGTGATCTGTCGCCCCACGCGTTCATGTCGGACATCCCCTGTCGTCATCCGGGCCTCGGCATGCTCCCTCTCCGTGCCCGGCTCCTGTAAACGTCGGACATCGCCCAGCGTACGGCCTGGGATGCCGCGCGCCGAGAAAGACGCGGCCTCGGGCTGCCCATGGCATCATCCGCGGCGTCAACGGGGTTTCACGAACGTGTGCGCGATATGCGGGTTCCGGGGTGGGGGGCCTGAGGGGAGAGCCGCGCGGGGCGATCCGAGGAGGCCGTGCCGCCTGAGACGTGAGGGAGGGGACGGCCCCGGGGAAACAGGGGGCGGGGACAGAGAGCGGGGATGCGGAGGAGAACCGCGCTACGGGCGTCGGACAACATGGGGGGCGACACGAAACGGGGGCCCCGCGGTCGGAAAACCGCGGAACCCCCGCCTGTGATTCGTGAGAAATGAGAATTCGCACGGTGTTGAGAGTAGAAATCCCGAGGATGTCATCCCCGGCTTTCCGCGCTCACCGTCCGGGCCGGCGTCCCCGAGCAGGGGAACGCGATCCTGGTGAATACGGGATTCCTACCTCTCGGTAACGGTTTCCGAGCCGCTGTGAAACGCGGCTCCAGCCGTTGTCGGTCTCGTGTTCCGACCTCGTGTCACGCGGGAATCAGGACGCGGGAGCCGAGCCATCAGTAGTGGTGGTGGTGGTGGAAGCGCCGCCGCCGCCCCACGGGCGGTGGTGCTCCTGCTGCTGGATGGGCACGAGGCGCTCGGAGCGGGTCTTGTTGTGCAGCCGGTTCCGGTTGCAGCTGTCGCTGTTGAGCGTCAGACGGAAGCGGTTGTAGTGGCGACGGTGGTGACGGTTGCCGCAGCAGCCGCCGCCCCCCCAGGTCGTGAAGGTGCCGGCGGTGACCGCGCTGGTCATCGCGTTGGCGCTGGTGACGGTGGTCGCCGCGCCCATGGCGACGACTCCGCCGGCCAGCGCCGTGCTGATCGCGAGCCCTGCGAGAACACTCTTGAACTCGGGCATTGCGTTTCCCCCTTGAAAGGATTGATTTACCAATTTTTGGCATTTACCGCGTGAGTCGGGAATTGCCATAGATGGTTAGAGATAGCCGGTGATGAGCCATCCCTGCTTGTCATGGTTTCCTCACATGTCTGCTGACAAACGAAGATCGAAGGCTTTTACCCTACTCCTAGCTATTTATCGTCGATGTTGGATGTCTATTGGTCGCTTTGAAGGGAAATGTATTTAATGTCGGATTTGTTCATTAAGGGGGAAGATGGCCGCCGGGTATCGCCGGGAGATGGGCCGCCGCGGCTCGCGCCCGCAGGGGGTCTCGTCGTGCGACCTCGGCTCCGGGGGTCTCGATCGCGCGTTTCCCGGAGAGGGACGATCCCTGCCGGCCTTACCCGGCGATCCGTCGCCGACGGGTCGAACCCGGACGTCGGTACCACGCTCCAGCCCCGGGGGTGGCTGGAGGAGCGGGAGGCGGTGTGCCGGGAATCGGATGTGAACGACGAAGGCCCCGCGGTGTGGAAACCGCGGGGCCTCGCCGTTACTTCGTGAGATGAGAATTCGCACTGTGGTGAGGATCAGGTTCCTGTGGATCTCTCCTCAGATTCCCGCCGTCGCTGTTCGGCCGGTTCCCCTGGGTGAGGAGCACGGTCGCGGCGAGCGAGGGACCTGTCTCTCCGTCGTCACGGCTTCGAAACCGCGGGAAATCGCGGATCCTGCCGTGAGTGATGGTGTTCTCCGGTCGTGCCGCGCCCCGACCGGGACATGCGGCCTCGGCCCGACGACTAGCTGGCGGCGGCCGCGCCGAGCAGCGGCACGACGCGGTCGTTGCGGTTGTCGTTGAACAGCTCGTTGTCGTTGTTGTTGTGGTTGTTGATGATCAGCTTGAAGCGCTTGCGGCTCCAGTGCCGGTGGCAGCCACCGCCGCCGCAGCAGCAGCGACGCCCGTGACCGCCGCCACAGGTCGGGAAGGCGGCGGCGGTGACCGTGGTGGTCACCGCGCTGGCGCTCGTAACAGTGGTCGCCGCGCCCAGGGTGACGACTCCGCCGGTCAGCGCCGTGCTGATCGCGAGTCCTGCGAGGACACTCTTGAACTTGGGCATTGCGTTTCCCCCTTGTAAGGACTAAATATCCCCGTTTTGACATTTCCCGCGCAAGGCGGAAATTGCCAGGGATGGCCGGTGATGAGCCATCCCTGGTTGTCATAGTTTCCTCACATGTCTGCTGACAAACGGAGATCGAAGGGTTTTACGCTCCTCTTAGATATTTATCGTCGATGTTGGATGCTTATTGGTCGTTTTGAAATGAAATGGATTTTATGTCGGATTTGTTCTTTGAGGGCGAGAGGTGAGGGGCGGGAAAGCCTCCGAGGGGTGAGCCGGTGCCGTCCTCACGCGTCGGCGCCAAGGCGGAGGGAGGAGTTCACGGTTCGGGGGAGATGCCGGACCACGCGGGGAAGGCGGGGTGTGGGAGATCGTGAAGGACGCGCGAAGGCCCCGCGGTCAGGAAACCGCGGGGCCTCGCCGTTACTTCGTGAGATGAGAACTCGCACTGTGGTGAGAGTCAGGGACTTGGGAATCTCTCCCCAAGTTTCCGCTCTCGCCGTTTGGCCTGTTCCCCTGGGTGAGAAGCGCGGCCGCGACGAACGCGGGATCCTGTCTCTCCGTCACGGTCTCGAAACCACGGGGGGCGCGGATCGGGCCGTGAGTGATCCTGTCCTTCGACGGCGTCGCGTCCCTCGGGCGGGTACGCGACCCCGGGCCGGTGACTACTCGTCGTCGTCGCCGCCGAGGGTCAGGGGCCGGAGGAGGCCGTTGCGGTTTTCGTTGCGCAGGTGATTGTCATTGTTGTTGTGGTTATTGATGATCACCTTGATGCGGTGGTAACGACGGTGGTGGCGGTTGCCGCCACCACAGCAGCGGCGGCCATGGCAGCAGCCGCAACCGCGACGCCAGCCGCATCCGCCGCCCCAGGTCGGGAAGGCGGCGGCGGTGATCGTGGTGGTCATCGCGCCTGCGCTCGTGGCGGTGGTCGCCGCGCCCAGGCCGACGACTCCGCCGGTCAGCGCCGTGCTGATCGCGAGTCCCGCGAGGACACTCTTGTACTTGGGCATGCGTTTCCCCCTTGAAAGGATCGATTACCCCGGTTTCAGGCATTTTCCGCATAAATCGGAATTACCAAAGGTGGCTGACTATGAGCCATCCCTGCTTGTCGTGATTTCCGCCTATGTCGCCCCAGAAACAGGAATCGAAGGGCTTTGCGATGCTCTTATCTATTTATGGCATATGTTGGACTCTTATTAGCGGTTTTGCAGGGAAATGTCTCTAATGTCGCCTTTGTTCTTCAGCGCTGAGACGCGGGGAGAGATTGGGCCGTCGACGTACCCCTCGACGGTCGCGGGAGCGGATGGGAAGCCGTCGAATTAATGATGATAAATCCTGCAATAAAAGACATCTACCGAAAAAGGGGTTATGTGTCTTTTGTGGTGACCCGAGGCTGTTTCCCGGCGTGTCGGGGGCCCAACTATCGTGGAAGGGCAGTGGAGAGACAGGAGGCGAGTGGTGAACAACCCGATCCCCATCTGGCCGGGTGAGATGATCGACCTGGGCGACCAGCGGGTCCACGTGCGGTCGACACCCCGTGGGCCCTCCGATACCGCCGTCTACGTGCACGGTCTCGCAGGCTCGGCCACCAACTGGACCGACCTGATGGACGAGTTGTCCGAGACGGTGACAGGCCACGCCCTCGACCTGCCCGGCGCCGGATACTCGCCCGCGCCGCCGGGCGCCGACTACTCCGTCGACGCCCACGCCCGGACCGTCGCGGCCCTGATCGAGCGGGTCTCCCGCACTCCCGTGCACCTGTTCGGCAACTCCCTGGGCGGCGCCGTCTCGGTGCGGGTCGCGGCCACCCGCCCCGACCTGGTCCGGTCGCTCACCCTGATCTCACCGGCCCTGCCCGACCTCCTGCCCAGGTACGCCCCGGCGCGGGTCGCGCTGTCCGCCGTGCCCCGCATCGGCGAGTGGGCCGCGAGCCGGCTCACCCTCGTGCCCGCCGAGCGCAGGCTCGGCGCCACGCTCGCCCTGTGTTACGCCGACATCGGGCGGATCCACCCTGAACGGCTCAAGGAGGCGGCCGAGGAACTGCGCCGCAGGGACGACCTCCCGTACGCGGTGGAGGCGATGATCAACTCGGCCCGGGGCATCGTCGCCGAGTACTTCAGGCGCGGGGAGACGAACCTGTGGCGGCAGGCGGCGCGGGTGAACGCGCCGACGCTGGTCATCCACGGCCGTCACGACCGCCTCGTCAACCCCCGCATGGCCGCCCGCGCGGTCCGGACGTTCCCGCGCGTGAGGCTGGTGCTGCTGCCCGACGCCGGGCATGTGGCCCAGATGGAGTTCCCCGGGCGGGTGGCCCGCGAGGCGAGGCTCCTGATCGCCGAGACGCGTCTCACACCGGTTGGGGAATGACGGGGGCACCGGGTTAGGTTGTGAGAGGAGCGTGCTGCGCCAGCCGCATCAAGGACCCCTGAAACGGGAGCAGAACTGTGTCGTTGCCACCGTTGGTAGAGCCGGCAGCCGAGCTGACCGTCGACGAGGTGCGCCGTTACTCGCGCCACCTGATCATCCCGGACGTGGGGATGGCCGGGCAGAAGCGTCTGAAGAACGCCAAGGTGCTCTGTGTGGGCGCCGGAGGCCTGGGTTCTCCGGGGCTGCTCTATCTCGCGGCGGCGGGGGTGGGCACGCTCGGCGTCATCGACTTCGACGTGGTCGATGAGTCCAACCTGCAGCGGCAGGTCATCCACGGTCAGTCCGACATCGGCCGCCCCAAGGCGGAGAGCGCCGCCGACAGCGTCAGGGAGATCAACCCCCTGGTCAACGTGGTCGTGCACAACGAGGTGCTCACCACGGACAACGTGATGGAGATCTTCGCCGCCTACGACCTCATCGTGGACGGCACCGACAACTTCGCCACCCGTTACATGGTCAACGACGCGGCCGTCCTCCTCGGCAAGCCGTACGTCTGGGGTTCGATCTACCGCTTCGACGGCCAGGCCAGCGTCTTCTGGGCCGAGCACGGCCCCTGCTACCGCTGCCTCTACCCCGAGCCCCCGCCGCCCGGCATGGTCCCCTCGTGCGCCGAGGGCGGCGTGCTCGGCGTGCTGTGCGCCTCGATCGGCTCCATCCAGGTCAACGAGGCGATCAAGCTCCTCACCGGCATCGGGGAGCCGCTGGTCGGCCGCCTGATGATCTACGACGCCCTGGAGATGAACTACCGCTCGGTCAAGGTCCGCAAGGACCCCGAGTGCGTGCTCTGCGGCAAGAACCCGACGGTCACCGAGCTTCTCGACGACTACGAGGCGTTCTGCGGCGCGGTCTCCGAGGAGGCACAGGAGGCCGCCTCCGGCTCCACGATCACCGCCGCCGAGCTCAAGTCCTGGCAGGACCAGGGGGAGAGCATCTACGTGATCGACGTCCGCGAGCCGAACGAGTACGAGATCGTGTCCATCCCCGGCGCCGTGCTCATCCCCAAGGGAGAGTTCCTCAACGGCTCCGCGCTGGAGCGGCTCCCGCAGGACAAGAAGATCGTCCTGCACTGCAAGTCCGGTGCCCGCTCCGCCGAGGTCCTCGCGGTCGTCAAGAGTGCCGGCTTCTCCGACGCCGTCCACGTGGGCGGCGGCGTGCTCAGCTGGATCAAGACGGTCGATCCGAGCCTGCCCGCCTACTGAGGCCCGTGTCCGCTACGTCCCGCGCCCCGTGGAGCACGCGCTCCGCGGGGCGCTCGCCGTTCAGGCGGTCCGCCGCGGCACGTGCTCTCCACACTGACGGATCTGGACGGAACGGCGGATGACACCCGCCTCGCCGCATTAAGGTCGGGGACGTGCATGAAGTTCCACGTCGGCGGCGGCGTTCATGGCCGACGCTGGTCGTGGCCTCGGCCCTCACGATGTTCTGCGCGATCGTGGCCGGGGTGGCGAGCAGTGCCGCGGCGATGGAGCTCACCCGGGGGCCGACCCAGGCGGAGCTCGACCGGGCCGCCCTTGACGAGGTGGCCAGGCGCTGGCAGGCATGGCCCGCCGGGCGCGTCTTCCCCGAGACCGTCACCTACGCCCCCGAGCAGGGAGGCGAGGAGAAGGCCCGCCGGGTGGGCATCTCGCCGGAGACCCGCTGTGACAGGGCGGTCGACGCCCGGCTGCGCAAGATGCTGCGGCGGGCCGGTTGCCTGGGCGTCCTGCGGGCCACCTACATCGACGCACTCCAGGGGATCGTCGTCACCGTCGGCGTCGCGGCCTTCACGAACGAGATCGGCGCCACCACGGCGAGGGCGGCACTGCCCAAGAGCGGCAGGCCCTCGCCGGGGCTGAGGGCGCTCTCCTTCCCCGGCACCGTCACCGACAGGTTCGTCTCCGCGGGGCGCCAGGCGGGCCTTTCCCGGCAGGCGGGCCCGTACGTGGTGATGGCCACGGTCGGGCAGATCGACGGCCGCCCGGCGAGGGCGGTCGGCGAGCAGCGGCCGACCCTGTTCGCGTTCACCGGGGACATCGCCGACCGGATTCTCGCCGATCTGTCCGCGCTCGCCCGCCCCGACTGCGCCTCCGCGGAATGGCGATGCTGACCACGCCGGGGCGTCCGCCCGCCACCGCACCGCCCGCGGGGACGTCGATGGTGCTCACCGTGCTCGTGGCGCTGAGGCTGCTGGTGACCCGCAGGGCGCTGAGGAACGCGGTGACGCGGGCGACGCCGGTCGTGCTGGCGGCCCTGGCGGTGCCGGCGGTCCTGGCGCCGGCGCCGGCCGCGCGGGCCGACGACGTCAGGGACAGCCAGCGAGAGGTCCTGCGAACCCTCGACCTGCCCGCGGCCTGGCAGATCTCCGAGGGCAGGGGGGTGATCGTGGCCGTGCTCGACTCGGGGGTGGACCGCGACCACCGGGACCTGGTCGGCTCGGTGATCGAGGGCAAGGACTTCACGACCGGGGCCAACCCGCCGGGGGTGAGCCCCCTGAAGCTGCACGGCACGTACATGGCGTCGCTGATCGCCGGGCACGGGCACGGTCCCGGCGGCGGCGACGGGGTGATCGGCGTCGCGCCTCGCGCGAAGGTGCTCTCCGTACGGGTCATCCTGGAGGACGAGGAGCCCGGCTTCCGGGAGTTCAACACCGCGGAGCGCTACGAGAACGTGGTGGCCAGGGGCATCAGGCACGCGGTGGACCGTGGCGCCGACGTGATCAACATGTCGATCTCCAAGGAGCTGGCGACCAGGGAGGAGCGGTCGGCGATCCGCTACGCGATCTCCAAGGGGGTCGTGCTCGTCGCGGCGGCGGGCAACGACGGCGCGGAGAAGCGGGACGCGAGGGGCCACGCCCCCTACTCCTACCCGGCGGCCTTCCCCGGGGTGGTCTCGGTCGCCGCGACGGATCGCGGGTTGCGCCGGGCCTCGTTCTCCAACCGGAACCCCTCGGTGCTGGTGGCCGCGCCGGGGGTGGACATCCTCGGCGCCGGGCCGGGGGACGAGTACTGGGTCGGCAGGGGCACCTCGCAGGCGACCGCCCTGGTATCGGGTGTCGCCGCCCTCATCAAGGCCAAATATCCAGACATGTCGCCCGCTCTGGTCGTGCAGGCGATCACCGCGGGAGCCACCCGGCGGCCCACCGGCGGCTACGACACCGACACGGGCTTCGGCGTCGTCAACGCCACCCGGGCACTCGCCGCCGCCGCCAGGATCTCCCGGCACACCCTCACCGTCGAGGAGGTCGGGGGCGCCGGCGGGCACGACCCCGCCCGCCCGCTGGGCAGGGCGGTCGAGCCTGTGCGGGTCGTCCACCGCGACCGGGACCGGATCGCCCTGTACGGCGGGGTGGCCGTGACCGCAGGGTTCGGCGCGCTCGTCTCCCTGATCGTGCTCGCCGTGTTCGTCGGCCGTACGCGCTCGTCGGAGATCGTCTCCGAACCCGCGCCCGACCCGTTCACGACCCCTTGGCCCTGAGCCTCCGGCCCGGCCGTGGGTGTCGGGGAAAATACACGCCGCCGATAGGGCGGAGAGGTCCTTCGACGTAGCATCGGAGGTATGTCGCAGCAAGGGCGGTCCCGGGAGCCGGAGCGGCCCCTGGGAACCCCCGCCCCCCGCGCGCGTGGCGGTTGGCCGCCGTCCGGTTCACGGGTGGGCGGCGCCGGAGGCGGCCGGGGCCGGCGGACACCCGCGCCCGGCGCCTCCGCCCGGCGGGCACGCGTGCGGTCCTGGCCCGCGGCGGGCCGCGACCGCACGGCGATCAGGCGCGCCGAGCTGGCGACCCTGGAGCAGGGCATCCACTTCCGTACGATCTTCCTGATCCTGGTGGGCACGATCCTCGCCATCGCCGCCACCAACGTGCTGACCGGTACGGTCGGGCTGGTGCGCGAGACGAGCTCGCGCCCGCTGACCGCCGCCGAGCAGGCCCGTTACGTCCAGGACGACATCGCCAGGCGCTGGCACACCTGGACCGCCGACCTGGTCTTCCCCGTCGAGTTGCAGTACATCGGCCTCGGCAGGGTCCAGCAGTACGCCCGCAGGGTCGGTCTCGCCCCCGAGGTGGCCTGCGCGGCGGGAACGGACGCGTCGGTGGGGTCGGTGCTCTCCGAGTACGGCTGCCGCACCCTGCTGCGGGCCACCTACGTCGACCAGACGTCCTCGTTCGCCTTCACCGTGGGCATCGCCGTGCTCGACGACGAGGAGCGCAGGCTCGCCGCGACCGCGCAGCTGGGCGTGGACGACCGGGTGGGAGTGCGCCCCGTGGCCTTCCCCGGCACGGCGACCGAGCTCTTCGGGGCCGCGCAACGCCAGCGCAACGCCTGGGTGGGCGTCGGCCCCTACATCGTCTTCTCCACCGCCGGCTACACCGACGGGCGCACCCGGGAGGCGGTCGCTCCCGAGGAGATCCTGCACAGCGAGCTGTGGCCCGCGGCCCAGGCGGTCGCCGGGCGCATCGCCCGTGCCCTCGGCGACGAGCCCAGCGCCGTGCCCCAGTGCACCCAGGGGAACGTGTGCTGAGGCCGAGGCTCTGGGCGGCGGGAGTGCTGGCCGCGCTCTGCGTGGCGGGTCCGGCGCTCGCCGGGCCCGTGTCGGCGGCGTCGCCGGTGTCGGTGCAGCCCAGGGGCGCCTCGGACGTCCGTGAGGACCAGCGCTGGGTGCTGGAGATGCTCAACGCGGAGGAGGCGTGGAAGGTCACCAGGGGCGCGGGCGTCATCGTGGCCCTGGTCGACAGCGGGGTGGACGACCAGGTCGCCGAGCTGCGGGGGCGGGTGATCTCCGGGCCCGACATGGGGTCGGTCCGGTTCGACAGGGACACCCCGGACGCCGGACGGCACGGTACCGCGATGGCCTCGCTCATCGCCGGGGCGGGCAAGGGGGAGGAGGGCCTGCTCGGTGTCGCGCCCGAGGCGAGGGTCCTCTCCCTGCCGCTGATCGTCGAGGAGCGGCCGGAGGACGGGTCCTCCGTGCAGCCCGAGGACCTGCGCTCGCAGGCCGACAGCCCTCTCGCCCGCGCGATCCGCTACGCCGCCGACCACGGGGCCAAGGTCGTCAGCATGTCGCTGGGCGCCTACGGGCCGCACAAGAGCGAGCGGGAGGCGGTCTCCTACGCGCTGTCCAGGGGCGTGGTGCTCGTCGCCGCCGTGGGCAACGACGGGGATTCCCAGCACGCCATGGACAACTCCACCTCGTTCTGGAACTTCCCCGCCGGATACTCAGGGGTGATCGGCGTGGCCGCGGTGGACGATCTGGGCAGGCCGGCGACGTTCAGCAGCGACAACCTGTCGGTCCTGGTCTCGGCGCCGGGTGTCAACGTTCCGGTGGTCGTTCCCGGAGGGGAGTACGGATCCTCCGAGGGGACCAGTTCGGCGACCGCGCTGGTGGCCGGAGTCGCCGCCCTTATAAAAGCAAAATATCCGGATATATCGCCGCAAATGGTGTCACAGGCTCTCACCTCCACGGCCACCTCCAGGCCCGTCAACGGCTACGACGACCACGTCGGATTCGGCATCGTCGACGCCGGGGCCGCCCTGGAGGCGGCGGGCCGGCTCGTGGCCGGCGCGACGAAGGTCCCGATTCCCGAGGGCAAGCACTTCGGCGACGGCACCCTGCCCACCGAGCCGAGCAGGCCGGGCCCCGAGCCCCTGCGCCTCTGGCTGTACGGCACGGGTCTGCTGGCGGGCCTGCTGGCGTTCGCGGGGGCCGTGGTGATGCTCAACCGGCACTCCGGCAGGGGAGGGCGGGCGACGGTGCCCCCCGAGCCGATCTGGCGCGGAAGATCGCGAAGGTAACCGTAATTCGACAGCGATTCGAACGCGTTTTGGACACCGTTCGGATGCGGCAGCCCAGATGTCGGGATTCATACCCGGAATACCGGGAAGGTTCGATAGTCTCGCGCCTTATGGGGTACGAGTTGCGCGTGGAGCGCCCTGCGCCTCTCGCCTTCGCGGAGCTCGCGACTGTGCTGGGGCAGGCGGGGTTCGAATTCAGAGGCTCACAGGAGTCAGGGGAGATTCTGGCTCGTCACAACGGCGCGATCCATGCCATAGCGGTATGGGACGGCCGGCTTTCCGGGGCACCCGGATCCGACTGGCAGGTGGCCCAGCTGGCGCGGGTGTCCGCCCTTCTGGGAGCGAGGCTCGTCGGCGAGGACGGCGAGTCCTACGCGATCCGCGGCGGCCTGGTGGAGCAGCTGAACGGCTCGGCGGCCTACGAGTTCGGCAAGCTCGACGAGATCCTCTCCGCCGGACCGACCGTATGGAGCCAGTAGGCCACCCCACCCCGTACGCCGAGCGGGTGCTCGACCTGGTCGAGCGCATCCCGTCGGGAATGGTGATGTCCTACGGCGACATCGCCGAGTATCTCGGCGAGGGGGGACCGCGCCAGGTCGGCAGGGTGATGTCCACGTGGGGCGGGGGCGTGCCCTGGTGGCGCGTCGTCCACGCGGACGGCACCCCGCCACCCGGCCACGAGCAGCGGTGCCTGGCGAGCTGGCGCGAGGAGCGGACCCCGCTGAGGGGCGCCCGCGCCGACATGCGGGCGGCCAGATGGGACGGGAAACCGTGATGGTACGACGGGAGCGAGCGGGAAACCGGCTAGATTACAAATGCCTGTAAATCCCGCAAGGCCGTAATTTACTGCGTAACCGCCCCTGCTGTGGCGCACTAACATGGCCTAGGACAGCGCTCTGTCCGAAAGGCGGTGCCTTCTCCATGGCGACCGGTGCCACTCCCGCACGAGCCGGCGGCGACCCCGTCGCCGATCGCCTGCGGGTCGTCCAGGATCTCTGCGACCGGGGAGAACCACTCGACTCGATCATGGAAGCGGTGCTGGCAGACGGACTGAAACCGGTTGAGCGACACCGTTTCGACGCCGACGCGCTGGCAGGCCCCCTGGGGACCCGGCTGGAGATCGCGGCCAAACGGGGCGCCGCCCAGCGCCGCGCGTTCGTCACGCTCCTGAAGCCGTACGTCACCGGCGTCGACGCGAAGGTCAAGCGTGACCTGCCGGTCGCCCGCAGGATCGCCTTCCACCTGATCGAGCACCGGGAGATCGACGAGCTCGCCGACGGCGACGCGCTGCGAAAGCTCGTGACCGCCGCGGCCGAGCCCTCCAGGCGCGTCCGCAAGAACCTCAGGTGGTACGCCGACCTGCCGCTTCAGGACGAGCTGCCCGAGGCCCTGTACCGCCTGCGTGCGGCCGACCTCACCCCCGTGACCCAGATCGAGGAGGTCTCCTGGTCGGGCGGGCGGCTGCACATCGGCGGACACGCCTACCTGGCCGGACTGTCCGTGCGCAGCCGACGCTTCAACCGGGCCACCGTGGTGCTGCGCGGCCCGCGCTGGCTGCCACCGGTGCGGCTTCGCACCCGCAGGGTCTTCCACCCCGAGGCGACCCACGGGGCCGAGGAGGCGGGCTGCAACTACGACTGGTCCGGTTTCACCGCCGAGATGAGCCCGTGGCCGTTGCGCTGGCGTTCGGCCGTGCGGGCCGTGGTGCGCGGGGGCAAGCGCCTGCTGCGCCGTCGCGAGACCGTCCAGGACACCACCACCTGGCGTGCCGAGATCGTGATCTGGAGCCGGGGCGCCCGCGCCGGCGGTCTCCTGCGCGGTCCCTCCAGCGGGCGCACCGAGCGCCCCGGGGGCCTGGACCTCGGTAAGGGCTGGTGGATCCGTCCCGTCTGGACCTCCGACCGCGCTCTCCAGGTCGTGCTGCAGCCCACCCGGGCCGAGCTGGTCGGTGTGCGACTGGACGGCGAGCGCCTGGAGGTCGAGGTCTTCCTGCCGGGCAAGGAGGTCAGCAGGGGGCAGGCCCGCCTGGACGGTCACCGGATCGCCGCCGACTTCACCCCCGGCGAGGGCGGCACCACCGTCGTCGTGCCGCTCGCGACGGCCTCGCTGCTGCAGGAACGCGACGGTGGCAGGCTCTGGATCGAGCCCAAGGGCGACCCCGCGGCCTCCGTCATGATCGGCAAGGCTCAGGAGAGCCGTACGGTCATCGGCGACCGGGAGATCACCGTGCTGCGCGACCGGCGCGACCGCGTGAGCGTCTCCGCGCACAGGATCCGCCCGGTCATCACCGGGGCGACCTGGGACGAGGAGGGCATGCTCACCCTGGAAGGCTCCTATCCGGGCTCCGGCGAGGCCATGCTCACCCTCAAGCACCGCAGCGGGCTGATCCACGCCATTCCCCTGGAGCGCGAGGACTCCCGCTTCACGGTGAGGTTCGCGCCCGCCGCGATGCCCCGCTTCGGCGACACGGCCCCGCTGAACAGCGGCACCTGGAGCATGGCGGTCCGTGACGCGGCCGGGCAGATCGTCCCGTTCCGCGTCGAACACGCCATCCTCGACGGGCTGGACGAGGAGACGAAGATCCGTGACGGCCGCGAATACCGTTTGATCTCCACCCGTTTCGACATCCCCGTGCTCTCCGTCGCCGAGCACCTTCCCGACGACGAGAAGGGGGCCGGCGGCCTGTACGCCCTGCGCCGGCACTTCTACCCCGCCGAGCGGACCCGCGAGCTGAACGACGCGACCGTCTACGCCGCCTACGACGGGCGGCAGTACGAGGGCAACGTCCGCGCGGTGTACGAGGAGCGCGTGCGGCGCGGCGACGCCGGCGAGCACATCTGGGTGGTCAAGGACGGCGCCTTCGTGCCGCCGGGCCCGGACAGGCTCGGGTTCGGCACGGGCGAGGGACCGACCGTGGTGCGTGCGGGCAGCCGTGAGCACTACGCGGCGCTCGCCCGCTCGCGCTACGTGGTGACCAACGGTTTCCTGCCGCCGTGGTTCCGGTCCCGCGAGGACCAGGTGGTGGTGCAGACCTGGCACGGCACCCCGGTCAAGCGCCTGGGCAACGACCTGCCGCACATGTCCCGCGACCCCAAGCCGCCGGCCTGGCACCGGCAGGCCGTCGAGGTGCGCGGCTGGGACCTATTGGTCTCCCAGAGCCCCTGGGCGACCCGCGTCATGCGCAAGGCGTTCGGCTACCAGGGCGAGGTCCTGGAGAGCGGTTACCCGCGCAACGACGTGCTCGTGGCCCCCGACCGCGCCGAGCTGGCCGCGGCGGTGCGCGCGCGGCTCGGCATCGCCGAGGGCGCCAAGGTGGTGCTCTACGCGCCGACCTACCGCGACTACGACCGTAAGAACGCCTCGATCCGCCTGGACCTGGCCGAGGCGCACCGGGCGCTCGGTCCCGGTCACGAGTTCCTGATCCGGGGTCACTCGATGCAGGCGGCGCCGAACGTGCGCGCCGGCCTCGGCCGCGACGTCACGACATATCCGGATATCACGGATCTGTTGTTGATCGCGGACGTGCTGATCACGGACTACTCCTCGGTCATGTTCGACTTCGCCGCGACCGGCAGGCCGATGCTCTTCTTCACCTACGACCTGCAGCGCTACTCGTCCAAGCGGGGCATCTACCTCGACCTGGCCGCCGAGGCCCCCGGCCCGCTGCTGTCCACGGGCGCGGAGGTCATCAAGGCCCTGCGGTCGATCGACGAGGTCGCCGCCGCCCACGCCGAGAAGTACGACCTCTTCCAGCGCACCTACGCCCCCCGCGACGACGGCAAGGCGACGGCGAGGCTCGTCGACCGCGTCTTCTCCGTCTGACCTGCCCGCACCGGACCGGGTGATCACTGCGACTTTCGGGGGCCGATTCCAGGAAACGGCCCCCGCACGTCGTCTCCGGGTCCGTTCCCGAGTTGTTTCGTGCCCCATGGCCGATTCTCGATCGTTTCGCGAGAGACCCACGCGAGCGCCCGCCTCGCACGCCAACCCGCTCCTGTCAGGCTCCGCCCCAGGTCCACGCGCTGCCCGGACCACCGGATCTCCCGGAAGCCGCCCGCGGCCCGCCCCATCCGGTGAAGAATCCACGATGCCGTACCCGCCGACTCGGCACGATCATCGTCCGGGATCTGGTGGAATGGCGAGTTGTGAGTGGTCAGGACTGGCGGCTGATACGTCGTGAGGGTGCGGGGAGGGCTGTTGCCCCTGTGCTCGACGAGCACCAGCGGGCGGTGGTGGCCCATGAGAGCGGCCCGCTCCTCGTGCTCGCGGGTCCCGGCACCGGCAAGACCACCACGATCGTCGAGACCGTCGTCGACAGGATCGAGCGCCGGGGCGTCGACCCCGAGCGGGTGCTCGTCCTCACCTTCAGCCGCAAGGCCGCGGAGGAGCTGCGCGAGCGCGTCACCGCCCGGATGCGCCGCACCACCCGCACCCCCCTCGCCCTCACCTTCCACAGCTACGCCTACGCGCTGCTGCGCCGCGAGGCCGTGCTCGCCGGAGGGCTGCCACCGCGCCTGCTGACCGGCCCCGAGCAGCTTCTGGAGATCCGCCGCCTGCTCCACGGCGAGCTGGAGGACGGCGCCGCGCACTGGCCCCACGACATGCACGAGGCGCTCAAGACGCGAGGCTTCGCCCAAGAGCTCCGCGACTTCCTCGCCCGTGCCGCCGAGCGCGGTCTCGACGGGCCCGAGCTGAGAGAGCTGGGCCGCCGCCACGGCCGCGCCGACTGGGTGGCCGCGGGAGGGTTCGCCGACCGCTACCAGGCCAGGTTCGACCTCGACCTGGAACCGGTGCTCGACTACGCGGAGCTGATCCGCGCGGCGGGCGCGCTGCTCTCCGACCCCGAGGTGCGCGCTCGCGAGCGGTCGGCGTACGACGCCGTCTTCGTCGACGAGTACCAGGACACCGACCCCGCGCAGGAGTTCCTGCTGCGGCAGCTGGCGGGGGAGGGCCGCGACCTGATCGCGGTCGGCGACCCCGACCAGTCGATCTACGGCTTCCGCGGCGCCGACGTCCGCGGGATCATGAACTTCTCCGACAGGTTCCGCGACGCGAACGGCGCGAAGGCCCCGATCATCGCGCTGCGCGTCTGCCGCCGCAGCGGCCGCGAACTCCTGAGGGCGACCCGCCGCGTCACCGCCCGCCTGCCCGCTCCCCCCGGCGCCGCCGCCCACCGCGACCTGAGAGTCCTGCCGGACGCCGAGCCCGGCGACGTACGGGTGCTGGTGGCGGACGGGGCACCGCAGGAGGCGGCGATCGTGGCCGACACGCTCCGCAGGGCGCACCTGCTCGACGGTGTCCCCTGGTCGCGGATGGCCGTGCTGGTGCGCTCGGCGACGCGCCAGGTGCCGCTGCTGCGCCGGGCGCTGGTCAGCGCGGGGGTGCCCGTCGTGGTCAGCGGGGGCGAGGTGCCGCTGTTCCAGGAGCCGGGCGTACGGCCGCTGATCAGGCTCATCCAGGTGGCGCTGCACCCGGAGACCCTGGACGAGGGGGTGGCGGAGGAGTTGCTGACCGGGGCGCTCGGCGGCACCGACATGATCGGGGTCCGCCGCCTGCGCCGCGCGCTGCGGATCGCCGAGAACGAGGCGCTCGCCGCCATCGGCGGGCACACCGTGGACGAGGCGCCGGCCGGTCCCGGCGACCACACCGTGGACGGGACGCCTGCCCGCGCCGGTGAGCAAGGGGTGGCCGAGGCGCCTGCCCGCGCCGGTGAGCACGGCGTCGTCGAGGCGTCTGCTCACGCCGGTGAGTACGACGCGGACGAGATGGCGACCCGCGAGACCCCCGGCCCGCGTTCCTCCGGCGAACTGATGGTCGCGGCGCTGAAGGACGCTCGGGAGCTGGTGAGGGTGGAGCCGCACGTGGCGCAGCCCGCCGAGCGGCTCGCCGGTCTCATCTCCGCCGCCACCGAGGCCGTGAGAAAGGGCGGCACCGCCGAGGACGTGCTGTGGGCCGTCTGGCAGGCCACCGGCCTGGCCAGGAAGTGGACCGACATCAGCCTCAGGGGCGGCGTGAGGGGCCTCATGGCCGACCGTGACCTCGACGCCGTCGTGGCGCTGTTCGACCACACGGCCAGGTTCGTCGACCGGCTCCCGCACGCCGGGGTGGACGTCTTCGTCGAGGACCTGGTCGCCCAGGAGATCCCCGGCGACTCCCTCGCCGAGCGCGCCCCCGACGGCGACACGGTCCGCATCCTCACCGCGCACCGCTCCAAGGGCCTGGAGTGGGACGTGGTGGTCGTCGCCGGGGTCCAGGAGGGTGCCTGGCCCGACCTGCGGACGCGCGGATCCATCCTGAGCACCGACGACATGGTCGCCAGAGCCGAGGGCTCCGAGCACGAGAACCCCGCGGCCGTCTCCGCCGCCCTCGCCTCCCAGTTGCTCGCCGAGGAGCGCCGCCTGTTCTACGTGGCCGCGACCAGGGCGAGAAAGAGACTCATCGTCACCGCCGTGGGCGGCGACGACACCGAGGAGCGGCCCTCCCGCTTCCTCACCGAGCTCGTCCCCGGCTCGGCCGAGGGCGCGGGCGTCGACGAGCGTTCCCGCTGGCTCAGCATGCCCGCACTCGTGGCCGACCTGCGTTCGGCGGTCACCGACTCCACCAGGCCGGAGCCGCTGCGCAGGTCGGCGGCCGAGCACCTGGCCAGGCTCGCCGCCTCGGGCGTGCCCGGCGCCCACCCCAACGAGTGGTACGCCCTCACCCCCATCTCCGACGACCGCCCGCTCAGCTGGCCCGACGACATCGTGCGCGTCTCGCCCTCGGCGGTGGAGAGCTTCAGCAAGTGCGGCCTGCGCTGGCTGCTGGAGACCTCCGTGGGCGCGGGCGGCACCGACGTGGCCCGCGGCCTGGGCACGGTCGTGCACGCCCTCGCCGTCCTCGCCGCGACGGGCATGCCCACCGAGGAGACCCTCGGCAAGCGCCTGGACGACGTCTGGGACGAGCTCGACTTCGGCGGCGTCTGGTACAACCGCAAACAACGCGCGGTCGCCGAGGAGATGATCTCCAAGTTCGTCCGCTGGCACGAGGAGAACCCCAGGGAGCTGGTCGGCCTGGAGGAGGCGTTCACGGCGACGGTCTCCGAGGGCGTGCAGATCAAGGGCCGGGTCGACCGGGTCGAGCGCGACGGCGAGGGCCGGGCCGTGATCATCGACATCAAGACCGGTAAGACCGGCGCCAAGGACAGCGAGCTCGAACGACACCCCCAGCTCGGCGTCTACCAGCTCGCCGCGCTGCTCGGCGCCTTCCAGCGGCACGGCCTGACCGAGCCGGGCGGCGCGGCCCTGGTCCAGGTGGGCGACGCGGCGGGCAAGAAGGCCGCGAAGGAGCAGGTGCAACCCCCCCTCGGGGACGACCCCGACCCGAAGTGGGCCGAGGACATGGTCGGCACCGTCGCCGTCGGCATGTCGGGACCGTTCTTCCAGGCCAAGGTGAACGACGGCTGCCGCACCTGCGCCGTACGGTCGAGCTGCCCGGTCAGCAAGAACGGAGACCAGGTGTGCTGAGCCCGGTCCAGCTCGCCGCCAAGCTGGGCATCCTGCCGCCGACCCCCGAACAGGCCGCCGTGATCGAGGCGGGGCTCGAACCGATGGTCGTGATGGCCGGGGCCGGATCCGGCAAGAGCGAGACCATGGCCGGGCGCGTCGTCTGGCTGGTCGCCAACGGCCTGCTCCGCCCCGAGCAGGTGCTCGGCCTCACCTTCACCAGGAAGGCCGCCGCCGAGCTGGCCGCGCGGGTACGCGAGCGGCTCAACGGCCTCGTCGAGGTCGGGCAGGTGCCGGCGGAGCTGCTGGAGGGCGAGCCGACCATCTCGACGTACCACGCCTACGCGGCCCGCCTGGTCACCGAGCACGCCCTGCGCGAGGCGCTGGAGCCGACGATGCGCCTGGTCTCCCCGGCCGTCTCCTGGCAGCTCGCCAGCCGGGTGGTGAGCGCCTACGACGGACCGATGGAGCAGGTCGAATGGAGCCCGGCGACCGTCACCCGGGCGGTGCTCGAACTCGCCGGCGAACTCGCCGAACACCTGCGCACCCCGCAGGACGTGCGCGACATCGGCGCCAAGCTCGCCCAGCGGTTCGCCGCGCTGCCCGGCAACCCGACCAAGGACCAGCGCAGACCGCTGCTCACCCAGCGGGCCAGGGAGCAGCTGCTGCCGCTCGTCGAGGCGTACAACCGCCTCAAACGCGGCCGGGAGGTGGTCGACCACGGCGACCAGATGGCGCTGGCCGCCAGGATCGCCGACCGGCACGCCGACGTCGGCGTGATCGAGCGCGGGCGGTTCGCCGTGGTCCTGCTCGACGAGTACCAGGACACCAGCCACGCCCAGCTCGTCCTGCTGCGCGCCCTGTTCGGCGGCGGCCACCCGGTGACGGCGGTGGGCGACCCCTGCCAGTCCATCTACGGCTGGCGCGGCGCCTCGGCGGGCAACCTCACCCGGTTCCCGCGCGACTTCAGGACCGCCTCGGGGGAGCTCGCACCCGTCAGCCGTCTGTCGGTCAGCTTCCGCAACGGCGACGCCGTGCTGGATGTCGCCGCCCGGATCCAGCTGCCGCTCCGCATGGAGGCGAGGGAGGTGCCGGTCCTGGTGCCCGGTAAGAACCGGGTCGAGCGTGGCCGGGTGATGTGCGCCTTCCACGAGACCGCGGACGGCGAGGCGCGCTGGGTCGCTGAGGAGATCGCGACGGTTCTGGGCGTCGAGAGCGCGCCCGACGGCATGCCGTGGGGCGAGGGCGAGCGCAAGAAGGCGAAGCAGAGCATGTGGGGCGGCCCGCAGGCGCTCCAGCCGCACGACGTGGCGATCCTGGCGCGCAAACGCTCGCAGTTCCCCGCGCTCCGCAAGGCCCTGGAGGAGCGCGGCATCCCGGTCGAGGTCGTGGGCCTCGGCGGGCTGCTGCTCGTGCCGGAGATCGCCGACATCGTCTCCACCCTGCGCGTGATCTACGACCCGAGCGCGGGGGACGCCCTGGTGCGGCTGCTGTCCGGCCCCCGCTGGCGGATAGGACCCGCCGACCTCAAGGAGCTGGGTGAGCGGGCCCGCGAGCTGAACCGGGAGACCCGCGAGGGCTCCTCGCCGGTGGCCGACCCGCTGGACCAGGTCGTGGCCGACATGGCCGAGGAGCGCGGCAGCCTGGTCGACGCCCTCGACGAGCTGCCCGACCGTCCCGGGTGGCAGGAACTGTTCTCGCCCCTGGCGGCGGTGAGGCTCGTCGCGATGGCCCAGGAGCTGCGCGTCCTGCGTGCCCACACCGGCCAGCCGCTGCCCGACCTGATCCTGGAGATCGAGCGCACGCTCGGCCTGGACATCGAGGTGGCGGCGCGGGGGACGGCCGTCGGCCCCTTCGCCGCCCGCGCCGACCTCGACGCCTTCCTGGACGCCGCCGCCCGGTTCGCCGGAGACTCCGAGGACCCCACGCTGGGCGCGTTCCTGGCGTTCCTGAAGGCGGCCGACGAGGAGGAGAACGGCCTGGACGCCGGGCGGGTGGGCGAGAGCAACAGCGTGAAGCTGATGACGGTCCACGCCTCCAAGGGCCTGGAATGGCCGGTCGTGGTGGTGCCCGGCCTCTCCCAGGCGCTGTCGAAATCCGGGGCGCTCACCGTCGGCACCGTGTTTCCCGCCCGCTCCACGACGAGCACGAGGTGGACGGAGAACCCGCGCAAGCTGCCCTATCAGCTGCGCGGGGACGCCTCCGACCTGCCGGGACTGGCCGGGCTGGCGAAGGAGGAGCTCGCCGACTTCGACGAGCGATGCCGCGACCGAGACCTGCTTGAGGAGCGCCGCCTGGCGTACGTCGCCGTCACCCGCGCGCACTACCTGCTGCTCGCCTCCGGCTACCGCTGGGGCACCGCGGCCAAGCCGCTGGACCCTTCGGACTTCCTGCTGGAGATCCGCGAGACCTGCGGCAGGGTGGCCTTCTGGGCGCCGGAGATGGAGGAGGGCGCCACCAACCCGCTCCTCGACGAGCCGGCCGAGGCCCGCTGGCCGATCGAGCCGGACGACGCCCGCTACGCCGCCGTCCTCGACGGCGCGACCATGGTGGAGGCCGCCCTCGCGGCCCTCGCGGGAGGCGCCGCTTCCGTTCCCGTTCCCGCGGCCGGGGGCGTTTCCGCGGCGTACGAGGACGTTCCCTTCCCCGAGGCCCCGCTTTCCGAAGCCCCAGGGGACGGGGAGGTCTTCCCCGAGGAGACGGACGTGCCCTTCCCGGAAGCGGAAGCCGAGGTGGGCTCCGATCCCTGGGCAGAGTTCGAGGCCGAGCCCGGTGAGCCGTCCGGGCGGCGGCCGGCTCCCGCCGCCGAGCTGCGGGGGTGGGACAGGGAGCGGGCGAAGGCGTGGGAGCGCGACATCGAGCTCCTGCTCAGGGAACGGGAGCTGAAGCGGCGGCGCGGCGGTGGCCGGGTGGAGCTGCCGACCCACCTCACCGTCTCCTCCCTCGTCACCCTCGCCTCCGACCCCAAGGCGCTGGCCAGGCAGATCCGCCGCCCGGTGCCCAAGAAACCCGCGCCGCTGGCTCGCCGGGGCACCTCCTTCCACCGCTGGCTTGAGGGACGCTGGGGCCAGCAGCGGCTGATGGACGAGTTCGAGCTGCCCGGCGCGTCCGACGACTTCGAGGAGACCGACGCCCACCTCGACCAGCTGCGCGAACGCTTCGAGGAGAGCGAGTGGGCGGGCAGGGAGCCGCTCGACGTCGAGGTCCCCTTCGAGACCGTGATCGCCGACCGGGTGGTCCGGGGCCGGATGGACGCCGTCTTCCAGGTCTCCGAAGGCCGCTACGAGGTCGTCGACTGGAAGACCGGCCGCCGCCCGAACGGGAAGAAGGCCGAGGCCGCCGCCTCCGTACAGCTCGCCGCCTACCGGCTGGCCTGGTCCCACCTCGCCGCCGTCCCGCTGGAGCAGGTGGGGGCGGCCTTCCACTACGTCCTGCTGGGCGAGACGGTCCGCCCCGTCGACCTCCTCGACGAACGCGGCCTCGTCACCCTCGTCGAGTCTGTGCCGTCCGTCGGCTGACCCCGTGCCGGAGCCCGGCGGCCCGGCCCGGCGAAGCTCACTCCGGCGTCGGCCTCGGCCGGGGCATCCACTTCTGTCTCGGCGCCCCGCTGGCCCGCCTGGAGGGCCGCGTCGCGCTCGACATCCTGCTCGACCGCTTCCCCACCTGCGCACCGACCCGGACGAGCCACCGCGGTTCATCCCCACCCCCAACATGACCGGCGTACGCGAACTGCCGCTGCTCACCTCCGCCGGCTGAGCCGGGCCGCTCAGCCGGGAGGGCTCGCCGGAGCGGCGGCGTCCCGGTTCAACCTCTCAGCGGGCGCAGGGCGGTGCCCCAGGCGAGGACCTGGTCGAGGACGACGTTCAGCCGGTCCTCGTGGACGGAGGCGGGCTTGAAGCCGTCCGCGAAGTCGGTGTAGATCGACAGTCCGACCTGGTTCGACACGCTGGCCACGCTGAGCGTGCCCAGCACGTGCCGTAGGTGCGCGATCGCCCGGGGTGCGCCGTCCACGCCGTAACCGACGAAACCGGCCGCCTTGTTGCCCCATTCGGCGTACAGGAAGTCGAGGGCGTTCTTGAGCCCGCCGGGGAACGAGCTGTTGTACTCGGGGGTCACAATCACGAACGCGTCCAGGGACGAGATCTTGGCTGACCAGCGCTTGGTGTGCTCGTGCTGGTAGTCGCCCATGGCAGGGTGCTCGGGCTCGTCCAGGTTTCCCAGTTCGTAGTCTTTCAGGTCGATGA
>Ga0233377_1000070_pt1 | contig 69670 bp, 58 predicted proteins | sample ElkDunMinimDraft_6_FD_191540 | JGI IMG/M metagenome (GOLD analysis project Ga0233377, IMG submission 191540) | Fecal eukaryotic communites from dung pellets of Tule Elk in California, USA - Elk Dung E36 | ecosystem: Host-associated > Mammals > Digestive system > Large intestine > Fecal | place...
CCCTGCCGGCTCTCCAGGTATCCCTGCTCGCGAAGCAGGTCGTAGGCCGAGGTCACGGTAGTGCGGCTGACGCCCAGGGCCTCGGCGAGGTGCCGCTCGGCGGGCACGCGCACCCGCACGGGCAGCCGCCCGTCGAGGACCAGCGACCGCACGGTCTTGGCCAGGACCCGGTAGTACGGCCTGGCTGCGGGGTCGATCGCCAGGAGGCGGGCGAGCTGGGTACCGCTGAGATACCGGTCCATGGCGGCCATCATAAAACCACTTTCCGGAATTGGCCCTTTGGCCCGGTCCCACGAAAGTGGACAATTGACCCATCATGAACGAACTTTCCCTGCCCACCCTCGTCTCCCTTCCCAACCGGCTCACCCGCCTGTACACGGGCCTCGCCCTCTACGGCGTCGGTGTCGGCCTGCAGATCGAGTCTCGGCTGGGAGGCAGCCCCTGGGACGTCTTCCATCAGGGACTCTCCATCCACATGGGCCTGTCGATCGGCACCTGGATCATCATCGTGGGCGCCCTGGTCATGCTGCTGTGGATCCCGCTGCGGCAGAGACCGGGAGTGGGCACCCTCAGCAACGTCGTCTTCCTCGGGCTGTTCGCCGACCTGGCCATGTGGCTGCTACCGACCCCGGACGCGCTCGCCGTGCGCTGGACCTACCTCCTGCTCGCCGTCGTGGCCACCGGCGCGGCGACCGGCCTCTACATCGGCGCCGGGCTCGGCCCCGGACCGCGCGACGGCCTGATGACCGGACTGAACCGCCTCGGCCTGTCCATCCGCCTGGCGCGCACCGTCATCGAGGTCACCGTGCTGGTGGCGGGCTGGCTGCTGGGCGGGACCGTGGGGGTGGGAACGCTGGTATTCGCCCTCGCCATCGGGCCGCTGACCCAGTTCTTCATGCCCAGGACGCAGCCGGGCGCCCGGTTCCTCCGGAGGCCGCCACGGACCGTGCGGAGGCATTAGCGTCAAGGCATGTGGATTGAGGATTACGCTCTCATCGGCGACATGCAGTCGGCGGCCCTGGTCGGCAGGAACGGCTCCATCGACTGGCTGTGCCTGCCGCGCTTCGACTCCCCCTCCTGCTTCGGGGCGCTGCTCGGCGGCAAGGAGAACGGCCAGTGGTGGATCGGTCCGGCGCACGCCGAGCGGCCGCGCGCCACCCGGCGCCGCTACCGGGGCGAGTCCCTCATCCTGGAAAGCGAGTGGGACACCCCGGGCGGCACGGTCAGGGTGACCGACTTCATGCCCACCCGGCATGCCAACCCCGACCTGGTGAGGATCGTGGAGGGCGTGTCCGGGACGGTGCAGATGGCCACCGAGATCCGCATCCGCTTCGACTACGGCCGCATCGTGCCCTGGGTGCGCCGCAGCGACGGCCTCCTGCAGGCCATCGGCGGACCCGACTCCGTGTGGCTGCACTCCCCCGTCCCCCTGGAGGGGGGTGACTACGCCCACCGGGCGAAGTTCGAGGTCTCCGAGGGCGACAGCATGGCGTTCATCTTCACCTGGCACCCCTCGCACGAGCCCAAACCCGTCGAGATCGACCCGTACGAGCAACTGGCCGAGACCGATTCGCTGTGGGCCGAGTGGGTCGAGGGGTGCACCTACCAGGGGCCGTGGCGCGAGGCCGTGGTCCGATCGCTCATCACGCTCAAGGCGCTCACGTACGCCCCCACCGGCGGTATCGTCGCCGCCCCGACCACCTCGCTGCCCGAGGATCTCGGCGGCGTCCGCAACTGGGACTACCGCTACTGCTGGCTGCGCGACGCCACCATGACCCTGGACGCCCTGATCGGCGCGGGATACCTGGAGGAGGCGAGCGCGTGGCGGTCCTGGTTGCTGCGGGCGATAGCGGGCCGCGCCCAGGACCTGCAGATCATGTACGGCGTCGCGGGAGAGCGCAGGCTGACGGAGCAGGAGCTCGACTGGCTGCCCGGCTATGAGAACTCCCGGCCGGTCAGGATCGGCAACGGCGCGGTCAGCCAGCTTCAGCTGGACGTCTACGGCGAGGTCATGAACTCCCTGCACCTGTCCCGCCTCTCGGGACTCGCGGCCGACCATCGGGCGTGGACCCTCCAGTACGAGCTGATCTCCTACGTCGAGAAGCACTGGGTGGACGCGGACGAGGGGCTGTGGGAGGTCCGCGGCCCGCGCAGGCACTTCGTCCACTCCAAGGTCATGTGCTGGGTCGCCGTCGACAGGATGATCAAGCAGGTGGAGTCCTTCGGCAAGTCCGCCCCGCTGGCGCGCTGGAAGGAGCTGCGCGACCGCATCCACGCCGAGATCTGCGACAAGGGCTACGACCCGGTGCGCCGCACCTTCATCCAGTCGTACGGCGCGCAGGAGCTGGACGCGGCGCTGCTGCTCATCCCGATCGTCGGCTTCCTGCCTCCGGAGGACCCCCGGGTGGTCGGGACGGTGGAGGCGATCCAGCGCGAGCTGATGGTCGACGGCTTCGTGCTGCGCTACCCGGTCTCCGCCGACAACGACGTGGACGGCCTGCCCGGCGGCGAGGGCGCGTTCCTGGCGTGCAGCTTCTGGCTGGCCGAGGCTCTGGCGATGATCGGCCGCAAGGACGAGGCCGTCGAGCTGTTCGAGCGCCTGCTGGCGCTCCGCAACGACGTCGGCCTGCTCGCCGAGGAGTACGACCCCCGCTACGGCCGGATGGTCGGCAACTTCCCGCAGGCGTTCAGCCACGTTCCGCTGATCCACGCCGCCCGCGCGCTCAGCTGAGACGGCGACATCCGGGCACCTTTAAATCCATTCGTCCCTTTTAGTCCGGATAGGTGGCGACAGTCGGCTGCCTTTCCAGAAATTTGCTAAGAAACATGGGATTAGGGTGCAACAATCCGGTGCGATCGTGACTCTCACCCGATGTAACACCATCGGAAAGGAACAGACCAATGAGCGATTTCGACGTGACCACCACCGACCTGGTCGACTATGACGGCGACGGGAGCACCGACGCCCAGCTGATCGACGTCGACGGTGACGGTCTCGCCGACGAGGAGCGTTACGACGTCAACGGCGACGGGGTCACCGACGTCGTCTTCATCGACCACGACGGCGACGGCTACATCGACGAGACCCGCGTCGACCTGGACGGCGACGGGGTCGCCGACTACACCGAGACCGTGGGCCCCTTCCCGACCGTCTGACCGAGCGAGAACGGCACGAGCCCGTGTGATCTCACCGAGGAGCGGACCCGGACCCGGGTCACACGGGCGGGCCGACGAGGAAGGCTTGCGATGAGGGCGCGACACGCGTTCCCTGCCCCGTTCCCGGCCCGGCCGACGCCGGCCGAGAGCGGGAACGCTCCGGGCGGCCCGGACGGTGAGGCGTGAACATCGGACCCGCGGACCTGCTGCGCCGCCTGTGCGACACCACCTCGGCCAAGCTTTCCGGCGCCGAACTGCGCGAGCGGGTGGGGCAGGTGCGCGCCGGCCTCGACGCGCCACTGCGGGTCGCGGTGGCGGGCGCGGTGAGCAGCGGCAAGTCAACGCTGGTGAACGCGCTGCTCGGGCTGCCCGTCGCGCCGGTGGACGCGGGCGAGTGCACCTTCGTGGTCACCCAGTACGAATACGGCGAGGACGACGGCCACATCACGATCGAGCTCACCGACGGCGGGGTGGCCCACTCCCGGCTGCTGCCGGGACACCGGCTCCCCTCCGAGTTCGGCGTCGACGTGGCCGCGATCCGGCGCCTGCGGGTCACGCTGAGTCTGCCGTCGCTGCGCACGATCACCATCGTCGACACCCCCGGCATGAACACGGTGACGGCCGCCAACGAGCGGGCGGCGAGGAGCATGCTGTTCGGCTCGGGAGACGAGGACGACCGCGCACAGGCGATGATCTACGTGCTGCGCTACGTCCAGAAGTTCGACGACACCACCCTCGCCGAGTTCCGCGGGCTCACCGGCGCCTGCGGCATGAGCTGCGTCAACACCCTCGCCGTGCTCGGCCAGGTCGACCGGCGCGGCGACGAGGGCGACCCGTGGCCGACCGCGAGGCGGCTGGCCGCCAAGGGGTACGCGGACCTGCGCACCTCCGTCTTCGACGTGGTCCCGGTGATCGGCCTGCTCGCCGAGACCGCGCGGGCCCGCCCGCTGGGCACCGAGGAGGCCGAGGCCCTGACGGCGCTGGCCGGGCTCGACGAGGACGACCTGGAGGACTACCTCCTGGACCTGGACGACTTCCGCTCGGCGCCCGAGTTGCCCGTACCGGCCGAGGTACGGCACCGGCTGGTGGAGCGGCTGCACCGCTACGGCATCACCAGCGCGGTGGAGGCGGTGCGCGCGGCCGGGACCGCCGACCCCGAGTCGCTCTCCGCCCACCTGCTGGAACGCTCGGGCTACTCCTCCGCGGGCCGGGCCGCGACCGGCTCGGTGGCCGCGGGCATCGCCCACTTCGCCCGCCGCGCCGACCAGCTGAAATCACTCGACGCGCTCACCCGGCTTCGCGCGATCGCCCGCACGCCCGCCCTGGGGACCGACCGCGCCACCCTGGACGCGCTGGCGGCCCAGCTCGACGAGAACCGGCCGATCGCGACCTCCCTCGGCGGCCTGCGGATCTTCGCCGCCGCCGAGGCGCTCGGGCGCGGCACGCTCGTGCTGAACGAGGAGATGACCGCCGAACTCCTATGCCTCGCCCGCCACGACGAGCCCGCGGCACAGCTGGGCCTGCCCGCGGGAGCCTCGGCCGCGGAGATCGCCGCCGCCGCCACGGCGGCGTCGATGCGCTGGCGCACCCTCGCCATGATGAGCGAGGGCAGGGCCGGCGGGCACCGGGCCAGGGACGTGCTGACCGTCCTGGAGGATCTCGTCTCGGCGGCACTGGACGAGGTGGCTGTGGAAGCGGCCCGGCGGGAGGCGCCGAACGAGGCCGCGCGGGACGGGCGGGTGTCCTCCGCGAGTGCCGGGGGCGGCGGACCACTCCCCGTCGTCCGCGTGGACCCCGCCGCGATCGAGGCGTTGCGGACCTCCCCCATGGTCCCCGCCGACGACCGGCGGGCACTGGAACTCCTCCTTTCCGGATCCGAACTGGCCACCCAGCTCGGGGCACCGCCCGGCGCACCGCGCGCCGAGGTCGCGGGGTACGCCGCCGCCCTGAGTGCCCGGTTCCGCACCCTCACCCACCGGCCGCTCTCCCTGCGGCAGCGACGGGCGGCCGAGACGCTGTGCGAGGCGTACGAGACCGTCTGGTCGCACTACGGCGACGGTTCCTGAGGGCGGCCCCGGCCCATCCCCCCGCGACACCCGACCATCCCCGGACAGGAGAGCCCGACCATGACGACCCCCGACCCGGCCGGCCCCGTGGCCAGACTGCTGCGCTACGCCAACGAGGTCCACGCGCTGGCCGGGCAGTGCGGCAGGAAGGACCTCGCGGAGGTGCTGGCCGCGTGCGCGGGCCGCTGGAAGGACGAGTGCACCGACATCGTGGTCGCCGGGGCACAGAAGCGCGGCAAGAGCCGGCTGCTCAACACGCTGGTGTCCCATCCCGACCTGCTGCCCGTCGACGCCGACGTCGCCACCAACTGCTTCCTGTCGCTGCGGCGCGGCCCCCGGCTCACCGCCGTCGTGCACCGCGGCACCGACGCGGGGCCGGTCCAGATGCCGATCACCATCGAGTCGATTCCCGACTACGCCTCGATGCGCGGCGACGCGGGCAAGCGCCGCGACGTCGTCAGCGTCGACATCACCCTCGACAACCCGCTGCTCGACGGCCTGCGGCTGCTCGACACCCCCGGCGTGGACAGCCTGACGGTGGGCCACCGGCAGGTGACGGTGGCCATGCTGCAACGGGCCGACGCGCTGCTGTTCACGCTCAGCGCGCAGGATCAGCCGGTGCTCAGGCACGAGCTGGAGTTTCTCGCCGAAGCCGCCGAACGGGTTCAGGCGATCGCGTTCGTCCTGACGAAGGTGGAGGACTCGGCCAACTGGCGCGCCCTGCGGGAGGAGAACAAGGCCCGTCTCAAGACCTTCGTCACCGAGGCGATCTCGGCGGATCCCGCCAGGGCGGCGACGCTCGCCCCGCTCCTGGAGGCTCCGTGGATCCCGGTGAGCGCCAAACTCGCCGAGGCCGCCGAGGCCAAGCGGCGCGAGGGACGCACGGAGCGCGCCGACACGCTGCGGGCGCGCAGTGGCATGGACGCGCTGGAGCGGCACCTGCGCGGCTTCGCCGAGGGCAGGGAGTCCGCGCGGGGCGCCACGGTGGTCTCCGCCGCGCTGTCGGTGCTGGCCTCACTCGCGACCGGCGCGAAGGACGACGTCGTCGCGGGCTCCGACGACGAGGGCGACGTCGTGGCCCGGCTCGCCGAGGTGGACGCCGGCCTGGCGGAGCTCACCGAGCTGGCGGGACGCCGCAGGACGGGCGCGGTGGCCAACACCTTCCTCGGGCGCGAGGTGGCGGGCATCGTGGCGGCCCGGGTGTCCGAGATCCGCCAGCCGTACGAGAACACGATCGCCACGCTGAAGAAGCAGGCCCAGATCGACCAGTACATGGCGGAGCTGCCGGAAAGCGTGCAGCGCTCGCTGGAGGCGGCGTGGTCGCAGATCGTGTACGACGTGGAAAGGCTGGCCAGGACCACGCTGGACGCCTTCGCCCGCGATCTCGGGCTCGACCCGGTCGACCTGGCCACCGACGGGCGCGCGATGCCCAGCCTGTCGCAGGTCCAGGTCAGGGGCGATCTGGCCGCGGACGACCCCGGCAGCGTGGATCTGATCCGTGACGTGCTGCCCTCGGCCTCGATCGGGTTGTCCCTGGGCGGCTTCGCCACGGCCCTGCTCGGCCCGGTCGGCTTCATCCTGGTCGCCCCGGCCATCGGGGCGGCCATCTTCATGGGGCGGCGCTCGATGGAGAAGGTGCAGCGCAGCCAGGCGGCGATCAGGGGAGCGCTGCGCGACCAGTTCTCGGTGGTCGCCAGGGAGATGACGCTCGACCTGGAGCGGATGGTGGCGACCTGGCGGGTGGGCGTCGAGCAGACCGCGGACGAGAGCCTGGCACGGCGCCGCAGGGAGCTGGAGACCAGGCGGGCCGAGCTGAGGTCCGCCTCCGCCCGCTCGGCCGCCGAGCGTCTCAAGGCTCGCAAATCAGGTGAGGATCGCATCGCCGCGATCGGCGCCCTCACCACGCGCGGCGAGGAACTGCGCAGGGAACTGGCCACCGCGGTGGCCGCCCTGGGCGCGGAGCGGCCGGTGCCCGCCGCGACCTGACCGGGCATCTCCCGGTCGCGCGCCCGTGGCCGCCCGCCGGCCTCCGCCCGCCGCCGGTTCCGGCGTGGGAGGAGGACCGGGACGAAGCCGCGGCGGTCCTCCTCCCGGCCGGCGGGGCGCCGCGAACGTTCAGAGCGGCAGGTGCACCAGGGTGGCGGGCCGGTCACGGGCGGCGCCGGTCGCATCAGCGGGGCGGTGCAGGCAGAGCAGGCCCGTGGGAACCCGGGCGACCGGCTCGAACACCCCCTGCGTGCGATGCACCTCCCGCGCCCCCGCCGGGGTGATGTGCAGCAGCCTGCTGCGTCCCGCGTCCAGCATGGTCATCCACATCGAGTCGCCATCGGCGACGAACCTGGGGCGCTCCCAGCGGTGCCGTGAGGTGAGGTGACCGGCCAGGGTCGCCGACTGCTTGCCCATCAGGAACTCCAGCGTCTGGGAGCGCTGATCGAAGATCCCGACCGACCAGCCCCTCGCGGGGCTCACCTGGTCGGTGCCGACCGCGTAGATCTGGTCGCCCGCGGGGACCCAGCGCAGCGCGCCGCCCCGGGGGCGCGGCATGATCAGCCTGGTCCTGCCGTCGGCGGTGTCGGCCTCCAGCCCCGCCGAGCCGGAGGTGAACCACCTGCCCCGATGCAGGATCACCTGATGCAGCCAGCTCCGTCCCGGCTCGCGCACCGTCGGGCGCACGACGCCCCCGGGGTCGACCAGGCACAACACCTGCCACGGCCTGAAGTCCTGGTGCCGGTTCTGGAACATCGGCTTGTTGCTGCTGAACTGCCCGAGCACCACGGTGCACCCCGGCGCGCCCACCGAGGGCGACGGCTCGCTGCCGCCGGGTGCCTCCTGGTCGAGCAGCCGGCGCAGCCGGTTGTCCTCGTTGAGGAACCACTGGGCGTACGGGCCCAGCTCGCGCGGCTGGGGGGCCTGGAAGGCGAAGGTCCCGCCCAGATCGATCTCGATCACGGCCAGGCTGCCGGTCTCCCCCCAGGGCAGGCCCATCGTGGCGTCGACCGGGACGGGCTGCCGGGAGTTGAAGAAGACCCACGCCGTACGGCCGTGAACGATCACGGTCGGGTCGTCCCACATCTGTGCCGGGTGGGTGGCGCGTACGGCCAGGTCCGGGGTGAGGGTGCGGACCAGCACCTGCGCGGCCCCCACCTGTTCCACGGCCACGACGCCCTCACCGGACGCGGCCCACTCCACGAGCCTGCCGAAGCGAAACTCCCTGTCGTGGCGGCCTTTGATCCCGTCGAGCCTGCGCAGCAGGTGGCCGCTGTCGAATGCCTGGTGGACGAAGACCCGGCCCGCCTCGGCCCGCGCCTCAAGCACGGCGTCCATGACCTTCTCGATCCCCTGGACGGTGGGCCCGCCCGGCGTGCCCCCGGCACGTGCGGCCGAGCCGGTGACGGCCCGCTGACCGCCGGTGGCGCTGTCCTCGGGGCCGGCGGGCACCCGGTGGTCCCCGGTGGCACCGCTCGCCGGACCGGTGAAGGCCCGCTGCGCCGCGGCCGGGGCGGCGACCGACGCCCCGGCGGACCGGTGGCCCCCGGCCGGATCACCCGCGAGGACCGGGGAATCCGCCACCGGGCCGGTGAAGGACCGCTGCCCCGCACCGGAGAGCCGTCCGGCGCCGGGAGGGACCGGGTGACCGCCGGTGGCGGGAGCGGGGCCCCTGCCCGGCTCGCGGTGCTCGACCTTGAGCTTCCAGGCCAGCTGCGCGGCGCCGTAGGCGACCACGATCTTCGGGTCGTCATAGGTCCTGACCCGCTCGCCGAAGCGCTCACGCACGGCCTGCTGCACCAGCGGCATCCTGCTGGGCCCGCCGGTCATGAACACCGCGGCCAGCTCGTCCATCCCGACCCCCGCGCCGCGGATCGTCTCGTCGAGGATGTCCACCGTCCTGCCGATGTCCTCGCCGATGAGATCCTCCAGGTCGGCCCTGGTGATGTGCACGTCCTCGTTGATGCCCACCACGTAGTGGGAGGAGGTGTCGAACTTCGACAGCGTCTCCTTCGCCTCCCTGGCCATCTTGAGCAGGTCGGCGGCGTAGCTGACGTAGCGGCGCTCGGGGTTGGTCGTCACCTGCTGCCACCAGTCGGCGTCGAGCCGCTCGATCTGGGCGCCGAGGAATGCGAAGACCTGCTCGTCGAACCCCTCCCCGCCGATCTCGTCGCTGCCTCCCGGCTCGCCGACGACCGCGAAGTCACCGCCGTCCACGGTGAGGACGGCCGCGTCGAACGTGCCACCGCCCAGGTCGTAGACGGCGAGCCGCGACCCGCCGACCGCCCACCCCGCGGACGCGAAGTAGCGGGCCGAGGCCACGGGCTCGTCGATGAGCGCGATCCGCACCCCCCTCACGACCTTCCTCGCCGCTGCCAGCAGCACCGCCTTGCGGTCGGCGCCCCAGGCCACCGGGTGGGTGAGCGCGATGCAGTCGGGGTCGGCGCCGTCGAACCGCCGCCGCCCCTCGCTGACGAACGGCTCAAGCAGCGCGGCCAGGGCGTCGGCCACGTCCACCGGGACGCCTCCGAGCAACATCCGCTTCCGGCCGACATAACGCTTGGGGTTGCGCTCGACCCGCTCGGGATTGGTCGCGATGCCCCTCTGGGCGACCCTGCCCGCCACGAGCGTCCCCCGCTCGTCCAGCATGACCGCGGAGGGGATGCGCCGCTCTCCCTCGACCTCCAGGACGTCAAAGCGCCCTTCTGCCGCTATCACCCCGGCGGAGAAACTCGTCCCCAGATCAATACCGAGGCACCACTGCGCCATGCCCACTCCTTTTGAACTCCTCCCCGGCCAGGAGACCGGAGACACTCCCCGCACGTCGCGGTCAAGCGGCGCGAGGGGGTTCACGCCTCGCGGACCGGATAACCCCGGGGTCTCCACGTCCTGACACCGGCGCTCCGGCGGCGTTGGTAGATCCAGACCCCATCATCCCGCATCCGGCGACGACGGCCAGGGCAGGAGCGGGAACGCTCCGGGACCAAAAGGCGGGGTGGCCGGCGCGGGAGCATCCCCCTCCCCTCGCGACCGCGCGGGTTCCATGACTCGCCGCGGAGCGAGGGGACGACGGGAGCGCGCGGCCAGGTGGCCGCGGACGGGCCGGGCGCGGGTAGCCGGCCTCTTCGGGGATCAGTCGCCGATACCGCCGTCGGCACGGACGGCCAGGGCGGCGATGACGCGGGCGAAGTCCGGCGGGGGCGCGACCACCAGGCGGGTCTGCCCGTCCTGGCTGACCAGGTCGGCTCTGATCAGGGAGAGGCGGCCACCGTGCCACCAGTAGACCTGCGGGCTGAGTGCCCCCGAGCGCCTGTCGAACTCCCGCTGGGCGAACAGCCGCAACCGCTCGATCGCGCGGACCACGCCGATGCCCTCGACCGGGTGGACGATCAGTGTCGCCGGGTCGGGCAGGGCGACGAGGACCCCGTCCGAGGGAACCGGCAGGTAGTCGCCCAGCCTGCGCAGGTGGGCGGCGGCGTCCTCGGTGGGACCGGTCAGCCTGCGCACGGCCACCCCGCCGAGATCACCCTCGGTGACCGAGAGCCGCTGGTCCCCGCGCGCGTTGTCCAGTGCCAGATCCAGGGCCTGGGCCGCGGTGATCGGCCAGCAGCCGACCTCCTCGGGGCGGACCGGGCGCCCGGCGTCGCCGACGGTGAGCACCTCGACCAGGTCGGCGGTGAGGTGGCGCCCGACCACCCGGGCCGGATCGAGGTCGTCGTCGAGTTGGACGCGGGTGCGCAGCAGTGGACGTACCTGCTCCAGGTCGCAGGCGTCGAACGGCTCGTCCATCGTGGCCAGGGTGTGGGAGAGGTACTCGGAGACGATCACGGGCCAGTCCTCGCGGGAGCGCCTGAGCGCCTCGGCGCGCAGCCCTGCCAGGCGCACCACGACCCGGCGCGGGCCGGTGAGCGTGAGGGTGCCGCCGCCGGGATCGAAGGAGCAGGCGTAGCCGAGATTGTCCGCGACCAGGGCGAGCAGGGAATCGAGATCGACCTCTTCGGCCGGGCGCCTCGGCGCCTCGGTTCGCCGGTCACGGTGCCGCCGGAACAATCTCACGCGTGCGTCCCCTCTGCCGGTTTCCTCCTAGGTTCGCACCTAGGGTGCCTTGTCGGCGCCACCTGTTGAGTAGGCCAGAGAGCACGATTTTGCATCAATAGCACCAAGTGCCCCGAGCAATACAGAAAACTGTGGATCTCCATGCCCTATCGGAAGCCCCGCGACAACGGGGACCCCGAGCGGCGCGAGCAGCTCCTCCAGCACCGGATAGGGGTCGCCACAACCGACCCAGGATCCCAGGACGAACCCGGCGGCCCCGTCGAGTGCCCCGGTCTGCAGCAGCTGGACGAGCATCCTGTCGATCCGGTACGGCGCCTCGGCGACGTCCTCCAGCAGGACGATCCGGCCCCGCGCCGACAGCGCGTACGGAGTGCCGCAGAGCGCGGCCAGCAGGCTGAGGTTACCGCCGGTGACCGGCGCCGTGACGTCGCCGGGAACGATCACCCGGTCGCCCGTGATCGTCGGCGGGGCACCGGCGAGCGCGGCCGTGAAGTTCTCGAAGGTGCGTGGCTCGGGTCCCTCGGGGTCGCTGATCGTGGAGCAGGCGGGCATCGGCCCGAACCAGGAGGCGACGCCCAGCTCCACGGCGAACGCGCTGTGCAGGGCGGTGATGTCGCTGGAGCCGACGAGCGCCTTGGGACCGGCGGCCCGCATGGCGTCCCAGTCGAGGTGGCCGAGCAGACGGGTGGCGCCGTAGCCGCCGCGGGCGCAGAACACCGCGCTCACCGCGGGATCGCACCAGGCGTCCAGCAGATCGGCGGCGCGGGCGGCGTCGGAGCCCGCCAGGTAGCGGTCCCTGTCCAGGGCGTGGGCGCCGACGACGACCTTCAGCCCTAGCCCTTCCAGGACGCGGACGCCGCGCGCCAGCCGCTCGGAATCGGGAGGTCCGGACGGTGCCACCACCGCCACCGTGTCGCCCGGGCGCGGCGCGGGCGGGACCGGTATCCCGGCAGCCGGTTCGCTCACCCCGCAAACGGTGCCACACTGGGCTTTCATATGCGACCTCCGCCCCACATCCTGGTGGTCAACGGCATCAAGGTCCGCAGGCCGGTGTTCGTGCTCGCCGCCCCGCACTCCGGCGCGGATCTGCTGGCCCGCGCCCTGAAACGCTCCCCCGGATTCCACGTCACCATGGGGCGGGCGGCGGTGGCGCACGTCGTCTACGCCTTCGCCCGGCGGCCCTCGATCGCGGGACGGGGCATGGGCGCGACCCGGGTGCTCCGCGACGCCATGGCCGAGTCCTGGCAGATCGTCCCCGGAGCCTGCGGGGAGTGCCCGCCCACCTGCCGGGAGGCGGGCGGGGTGACCGGGGCGGGCCCCTGCGCGACCTCGGGTTCCGTGGTGCGGTTCGGCGACGCGAGCCCCGACCTGCTCTACAGCGCCTCGGTGCTGCTGCAGGCCTTCCCCGACGCCCGCTTCGTCCAGCTCATCAGGGACGGCCGCGACGTGGCCGCCGACATGCTGGCCGACCCCGCGTCCCTGAGATGGTTCAAGCCTGCCCTGTTCAGCGACGAGACGGAGTTTCCCAACCCCTTCCTCGGCGTCAACTCCGGCGAGCACCGCGAGCGCTGGAAGGCGATGCCCACGGCGGGCAAGTGCGCGCTGCGCTGGCGCAGCGCGGTGCGGCTGTCGGCCTCGCTCCATCAGGAACTGCCCCGGGACCAGCTGCTCACCCTGCGTTACGAGGATCTGGCCTCCTCCCCCGCCGAGTCTTTGGAGGAGCTCTGCCACTTCCTGGAGACGAGGGTCCCGAAGATCGCCCTGCTGGGCAGGAGCGTGCCGAAGGTCGGTGTCTGGCGCACCCAGCTGCGCGGCCAGGACGCCGAACTGGTGTCCAAGGTCGCCCGTGAGGAGCTCGCCCGCCTGGGCTACGTGTCCTCCTGACATCGGCCGTGACCGGAAGACGCCTCCGGCTCGCCGGTCGAGCCGAAAGGGATGGGCGTCCCAGACCGGGGCCGCTCAGGCCGCCGGACGGGAACGGGCCGGCCGGGCACGACCGCACCGCGCCGTCGTCGCCGTCGTCGCCGTCGTCCCGCCGGTCACGACGCGCCGGCCCGACGAGGCGTCACCGGCGGCCCGATCACCAGTTCGGGATCTCGAACGTCGCGCCGGGCCGGATGTCCCCCGGGACCGTGACGGCCGTGGAACAGGTTCCGGAGGGCGGGGCACCGGTGGCGGCGCCGTCGCCGGTCCGCAGGGTGTCCAGGATCGTTTCCCAGGTGCCGTCCACCGACCACCGGCGGTGCCGGTTGTAGACGGTCTTCCAGTTGCCGTAGGCCTTCGGCAGCTTGCGCCAGGGGCAGCCGGTCCTGTTACGGAAGAACACCGCGTCGATGATCGGGCGGTGATCGGCCCACCGGTTTCCCCGCCGGGCGTGAGCGGGCAGCAGCGGCACCAGCCGTGCCCACTCGTCGTCGGTCAGGTCATCGCGTTTCAACCGGTCGTCCACGTTCTTATGATCTAACACCATCTGTACCGGAAGATCCACTCGACGACGCGCCGTGAGACGTCAGGAGGTGTGACTGAACTGGGTCCGGTAGAGCTCGGCGTATACCGCTCCCCTGGCCAGAAGCTCCTCGTGGCGGCCCCGCTCGACCACCTGGCCGTCCTGGACCACCAGGATCTGGTCGGCCTCGCGGATCGTGGACAGCCGGTGGGCGATGACCAGCGAGGTGCGCCCGGCCAGCGCGATCTTCAGCGCCTGCTGGACCGCGGCCTCGGACTCGGAGTCGAGGTGCGCGGTGGCCTCGTCGAGGACGACCACACGGGGCGCCTTGAGCAGTAGCCTCGCCAGGGCCAGCCGCTGCTTCTCACCGCCGGACAGCCGGTGGCCACGGTCGCCCACCACGGTCTCCAGGCCCTCGGGAAGGTCCAGGACCAGGTCGGAGATCTGGGCGGCGCGCAGGGCGTCCCAGATCTCCTCGTCGGTCGCCTCCGGCCTGGCGTAGCGGAGGTTGGCCCCGATGGTGTCGTGGAACAGGTGGGCGTCCTGGGTGACGACCCCCACGGTGTCGTGCAGGGAGGCCAGGGTGGCGTCGCGCACGTCCAGGCCGTTGACACGGACCGCGCCCTCGCGGACGTCGTAGAGGCGCGAGACCAGGCCCGTGATCGTGGTCTTTCCCGCCCCCGAGGGGCCGACCAGGGCGACCATCTCGCCGGGGCGGGCGGTGAAGGTGACACCGCGCAGCACCTCCTGGCCCGGCCCGGTGTCGGGGCGGGCCACCGCCTCCAGCGAGGCCAGCGACACCTCCGAGGCCGACGGGTATCCGAACCGGACGTCGTCGAACTCCACGAAGGCCGGGCCGCCGGGAACGGGCCGGGCGTCGGGTCTCTCGGCGATCATCGGCTTCAGGTCGAGGACCTCGAAGACCCGGTCGAAGCTCACCAGCGCGGTCATCACGTCCACGTGCACGTTCGACAGGCTCGTCAGGGGGCCGTACAGGCGCATCAGGAGGGCGGCGAGCGCCACCAGGGTGCCGATCTCGAAGACGCCGGAGACGGCCAGCACGCCTCCCACGCCGTACACCAGGGCGGTGGCCAGCGCCGCGACCAGGCCGAGCGCGACGCGGAAGACCGTCCCGTACATGCCGACGGTGACGCCGACGTCACGCACCCGCCCCGCCCTGCCCGCGAAGACGGCGGCCTCGTCGGCCGGGCGGCCGTACAGCTTGGCGACCATGGCCCCGGCGACGTTGAACCGCTCGGTCATCATGGTGCTCATCTCCGCGTCGAGCTCCATCTGCTCGCGGGTGAGCCCGGACATCTTCCTGCCCACCCACTTCGCGGGAAAGATGAAGATCGGCAACAGGACGAGGGCGACGACGGTGATCTGCCACGAGAGCACCAGCATCGCTCCGAGGACCAGCACCAGCATGACCACGTTGGACACGACCGACGACAGGGTGCTGGTCAGCGCGCGCTGGGCGCCGATGACATCGGTGTTGAGCCGGGAGACGAGGGCACCGGTCTGGGTGCGGGTGAAGAAGGCCACGGGCATGCGCTGGACGTGGTCGAAGACCTCGGTGCGCAGGTTGTAGATGAGGCCCTCGCCGATCCGCGCCGAGAACCAGCGCTGGGCCAGGGTGAGCGCGGCGTCGGCGACCGCCAGGCCCGCGATGACCAGCGCGAGGGCGACCACCACCCCCTCGCGTTTGGGGATGATGCCGTCGTCGATGATCGCCTTCATCAGCAGCGGGTTGGCGATCACGATGACCGAGCCGACCACGACCAGCGCGAGGAAGGCGGAGATGTGCCGCGAGAAGGGCCGTGCGTAGCGGGCGATGCGTCTGACCGTGCCCGGCGCCAGACGTTGCTTGGTCACCGAGCTGTCACGCCGGAACGAGAACATCGCCTGGGGACCGAGTCCCCCACCCATCATCGTCATACGGCCTCCTCTCCCGGTGCGAGCACCGGAAGAAGCGTGATCATTCCCCTGTCAGCTCGGGGCGAACACCGCCGCCTTCCGGTGGGCGCTTCGACGGGGAACGGGCACCGCCCTCCGGGGACGGGCACCGCCGACGTGGGGCGAGCACCGTCACGAGAGGGACGCCGCGGTCCGTGATCCGCGTGGTCACGGGCTGAACGGCCTATCCGAAGAGCGCCTTGACGCGTTTTGCCTGCTCGCGCGCCTCGGCCGCGCTCTGCTCCTCCAGTGTGCGCCCCGAGGCTCCCTGAAGCAGCCTCTTCGTCGCCGTCGCGGCGTCGCGGTCGGTCGCCAGCAGCGCGTCGGTCAGGTCGCGCACGGCCTGCGTCAGCTCGTCGGGCGCGACGACCAGCTCCGCCAGGCCGATCCTGGCCGCCTCCCGCGCCCCCACGACGCGGGCGGTCAGACAGATCTCGATGGCCCTCGACAGGCCCACCAGGTCGACCAGCGGCTTGGTGCCGGTCAGGTCGGGGACCAGCCCGAGGGCGGGTTCCTTCATGCACAGCTGGGCGTCGTCCGCCAGGACCCGCAGGTCACAGGCGAGCGCGAGCTGGAATCCCGCACCGATCGCGTGGCCGTGAACGGCTGCCACGGAGACGATGTCGGGACGCCTCAGCCAGAGAAAACCCCGTTGGGCCAGCGCCACCCGCTCGGCGAAGGAAGCCTCGTCGAGTGTCGCGGAGGACGCGAACGACCCCTGCCCTGGAACTCCCTCCGGTGTGAACATTCTCAGATCGATCCCCGCGGAGAAGGACGGCCCCTCACCTCTGATCACGACGACCCTCACCTGCTGCGGCAGGCCGTCACCGATATGAGCCAGAGCCGACCAGGTAGCGAACGTCTGAGCGTTTCGCCTCTCCGGACGGTCCAGCGTGATCGTCGCGATCTCACCGTCCACCTCGCAGCGCAGACCGACCTCCTCGAGAGAGATCTCCTCCGCACTCCCCCCGAACGTCACTTCCGCCATCGCCTGTTCTCCCACCTTCGGTATCCGCCTCGCCCGAGCCTATCGATTTTCCAGAATGAGGTTCTACAGGATCGGGCGGGGGCGGCGTCAGCATGGGGGACGGCGGCTGCGGTCGCGCGTTCCGAGGCGGGGTCAGCGCTTGGACTTACCTCGGGTGGCACCCCCGCGCCCGCGCAGAGTCACGCCGGACTCGCTCAGGATGCGGTGGATGAACCCGTACGACCTGCCGGTCGAAGCGGCCAGGGCACGGATGCTTTCACCCGCGCTGTAGCGCTTCTTGAGATCGGAGGCCAGTTTTTCACGGTCGGCCCCGGTGACCCGGGTGCCCTTCTTGAGAGTCTCAGCCACGAGTACCTCCTGTAGTGCCAGACTTCCGCAGCGTTACACACGCCATGATCAGTCATTTCAGCGAGATCGGCTACCTACTCCGCGGGAAAAGATCCGTACCCACTCAAATTAAGATCAGGCAAGTGCCACAAGATCGGAAAATTCGTCGCTCCACGCGTCTTCAACTCCGTCAGGCAGCAAGATCACCCTATCTGGTCGTAGAGCCTCTACAGCACCTTCATCGTGTGTGACGAGCACAATCGCCCCAGAATAGGACATCAGCGCTGAAAGAACCTGCTCTCTGCTGGCCGGATCGAGGTTGTTCGTGGGCTCGTCGAGCAGGAGGACGTTCGCCGCGGACAGCACCAGCGTGGCCAGCGCCAGCCGCGTCTTCTCCCCTCCCGACAGCACCCCCGCGGGCTTGTCCACGTCGTCTCCGGTGAACAGGAACGAGCCCAGAACCTTGCGCAGTTCCACGTCGGGGAGCTCTCCCCCCGCCGAGCGCATGTTCTCCAGCACGGTGCGCTCGGGGTCGATCGTCTCGTGCTCCTGCGCGTAGTAGCCCAGCTTGAGCCCGTGTCCCGGCTTGACCGCGCCGGTGTCGGGCTCCTCGATGCCGCCGAGGATCCGCAGGAGGGTGGTCTTGCCCGCGCCGTTCAGACCCAGGATGACGACCCTGCTCCCCCTGTCGACGGCCGCGTCGACGTCGGTGAAGACCTCCAGGGAGCCGTACGACTTCGACAGCCCCTCCGCCATGATCGGGGTGCGCCCGCACGGGGCCGGCTGGGGGAAGCGCAGCCTGGCGACCTTGTCGCTGCGCCGCTCCACCTCCAGGCCCGACAGCAGGCGCTCGGCGCGGCGCTGCATGTCTTGTGCGGCCTTCGCCTTGGTGGCCTTGGCCCGCATCTTGTCGGCCTGCGACATCAGGGCCGAGGCCTGCTTCTCGGCGTTGGCGCGCTCACGCCTCCTGCGCTTCTCGTCGGTCTCGCGCTGGGTCAGATAGGCCTTCCAGCCGACGTTGTAGGTGTCGATCACCGCGCGGTTGGCGTCGAGGTGCAGGACGCGGTTTACCGTCGCTTCAAGAAGCGAGACATCGTGGCTGATAATGATCAAGCCGCCCTGGTGAGATCGTAAAAAATCACGAAGCCACCCGATTGAGTCCGCATCTAGGTGGTTTGTCGGCTCGTCAAGCAGGAGAGTCTCCGCCCCGCTGAAGAGGATCCTGGCCAGTTCCACCCGCCTGCGCTGCCCTCCGGAGAGGGTCTCCAGCGGCTGGCCGAGCACCCGGTCGGGCAACCCCAGGCTGGAGGCGATGGAGGCGGCCTCCGACTCGGCGGCGTACCCGCCCAGAACGTGCAGCCGGTCCTCCAGGCGCCCGTAGGCGCGAACCGCGCGGTCCCTCGTGCGGTCGTCGGCCGAGGACATGCCGAGCTCGGCCTCACGCAGCTCACGCAGCACCTGATCGAGCCCGCGCGCCGACAGGATGCGGTCGCGGGCGAGGATGTGCAGGTCGCCCGTGCGCGGGTCCTGTGGCAGGTAGCCGACCTCGCCGCTGATGGTGACCGTGCCCGAGGCGGCCGACCCCTCTCCGGCGAGCACCCGGGTCAGCGTGGTCTTCCCCGCCCCGTTGCGGCCGACGAGCCCGATCTTGTCGCCGGGGTTCACCCGGAAGGACGCGCCCTCGATGAGCAGCCGGGCCCCGGCCCGCAATTCGATGTCAGAAGCTACGATCATGGTTGGAGAACACTCCCAGCAGGAAATACACGGGCTCACTTCACTGTGGCCGAACCCGCCGCGCCCTGTGTCTCCCGGCTCTCGGCTCGGCCGTCTCGCCTTCATGGGGACGACGGTCAATCAGGAGTGCGCATACCGCTCAGTGTACGGCGCGACACCGACCGGCTTCTCCATGATTACGGCGGCCTCGCCCGTCCCGGTCACGGGGGGTCACTCACCCTGATGCGTACCGCGCGGAACTGGGCGGGGGTGTCCTTGAGGATCACCAGCCGCGGATCGGGGACCGTCAGGAAGGGCTCGGCCTCCAGCGCGAAGACCGGGGCGAGCCTGCGGTCGGGCCGCAGCGCGTCGACCGCGCGCCGGTCGCCGCCCAGCACGACGGCCTCCAACTCGCCCACGTGCGGGCCGAGGACGCGCAGCGCCACCTCCGCCGCCGCCTCGTGCGCCTGGTCCACCTGCTTCTCCCTGCGCCGGGCGAAGCGCCGCTGTGACCAGCCGCCCGCCGCGCTGCGCCCGTGGACCTGCCGTGAGCCGACCTTGGAGGAGAGCAACTCCTCGCCCTGGAAGATCCCCGCCGCGTGGCCGCCCAGCCGTACGAGCAGCACGCCGATCCTGCGCTCGGTGCGCACGTGGGTGACCAGGCGCGCCATCGGACCACCTCCCGCGCCGGTGAGCGGAGGGAACGGCACCTGGCACTCGGCGACCGCGCCGTCCGCGCCTTCGAGACGTACGACGGAGTCCGAGGCCGTCACGCTCGGCGGGCCGTGCCGGTCGACGAAACCGTCGACCCAGCGGTTCAGGCGCTCGGGCGCCACGGAGACCCAGCGGCCTCCCCCCTTGGCTGGTCGCGACGTCATGGAACGCGACACTACAGGCCGGCCGTCGCCGGAGACACGATCTCCCCGGTCGTCGCCGGCGAGACGGGCGGAGTCCGGCTCCTGTGACCTGATCCGGCCGGTCGCGGCCATCCGGACGAGGGGGCCGCGTTCGCGGGCGGCGAGACCCGGCCCGACGCCTTTACAATGTAGATTCAAATATTCGCGGCGCCCGCGCCGCATCCCCTTGGCAGGCGGGCATGATCACGATAGGAAGGAGTACGGGACGGGACGACGGCTAGGGGTGCGAGTTGGGCGAGCACGAGCCTCGGATCGGGCGGCGAGGGCTGCTCGGCGCGGGACTCCTGGCCGGAGCCGGGACCGCGCTGTCGGGATGCACCTCGGGCGGAGAACCCGCCGCCCCCACCGCGCCGCGGCCCGCGTCGTTCAATCCCGCCGACTGGGAGTCGGTGCGGGCCCAGTTCCCGCTCGACCCCTCCTACGCCCAGTTCGCCGCCTACGTCCTCGCCGCCCATCCGGCCCAGGTGCGGCGGGCGATCGAGGAACACCGGCGCGGCCTCGACACCGACACCGACGCCTACCTGCACGGCGAGAACAGGGAGAGGAGGGTACGCGAGGCCGCCGCCGCCTACCTGGGTGCCGACGCCCCCGACGTCGCCCTCACCGACAGCACCACGATGGGCCTGGGCCTGCTCTACAGCGGCATGCGCCTGCTCCCCGGCCAGGACGTGCTCACCACCGAGCACGACTTCTTCGCCACCCACGAGAGCCTGCGGCTGCTCGCCGCGAGGACCGGCGCCAAGGTCGGCAGGGTCCGCCTGTACGACGACCCGGCCAAGGCCTCCGCCGACGAGATCGTCTCCCGGCTGAAGGCCGCGCTCACCCCGAGGACCCGGGTGGTGGCGATCACCTGGGTGCACTCGGGCACCGGGGTCCGGATGCCGGTCAGGGCGATCGCCGACATGATCGCCGAGGCCAACCGCTCCAGGGACGCCGAGGACCGGGCGCTGCTGTGCGTGGACGGGGTGCACGGCCTGGGCGCGATGGCCGACGGGGTGGAGGAGCTGGGCTGCGACTTCCTGGTCAGCGGCACCCACAAGTGGCTGTTCGGGCCCCGGGGCACCGGCGTCCTGTGGGGAAGGGGGCGGGCCTGGGACGCGCTGCTGCCGGTGATCGCGAGCTTCTCCAACGTGACCGTCGACCCGGGGACGGGCGATGAGCCGTACGGTCCGGGCGGGCTCCTGCACACCCCCGGCGGCTACCACAGCTTCGAGCACCGCTGGGCGCTGGACGAGGCGTTCGCCTTCCACCGGGCCATCGGCAAGGAGCGGGTGGCGGCCAGGATCACCGAGCAGGCCACCCGGCTCAAGGCGGGGCTCGCGGCCCTGCCCAACGTGCGCCTGATCACCCCGCTCTCCCCCGAGCTGTCGGCAGGGCTGATCTGCTGCGCGATCGACGGCGTGGACGCCCCCGCCGCGGTGGGCAGGCTCCGCAGGGACCACAGGATCATCACCAGCGCCACCCCGTACCGGGACGTCTATCTGCGCTTCGGCACCGGGATCGTCACCACCCCCGGACAGGTTGACCAGGCGGTGAAGGCCGTCGCCGCACTCCGGTGACGTATGGTACGAGTTAGGTTCACCTAACTTTGACCCCCACGGAGTGACATATGGCAGACGAGAAGGACAAGCGCCGCGCACGGAAGGTGACGAGCGGCCTGGTCAGACGGGTCGAGCGGCTCACTCCTCACATGATCCGGGTCGTGATCGGCGGGGAGGGCCTCTCCGGGTTCCGCACGGACGGCTACACCGATCACTATGTCAAGCTGCTTTTCGCCCCGGCCGGGGTGAGCTACCCCCGGCCGTTCGACATGGAGGCGATCCGCCAGGACCTGCCCCGCGAGCAGTGGCCCACCACCCGCACCTACACCGTGCGCCGCTGGGACGCCGAGGCGGGCGAGCTGACGCTCGACTTCGTCCACCACGGCGATACCGGCCTCGCCGGACCGTGGGCCGACCGGGTCCAGCCCGGTGAGGAGGTTCACTTCTTCGGCCCCGGCGGCGGGTACGCGCCCGACCCCGAGGCGGACTGGCACCTGTTCGCGGGGGACGAGAGCGCGCTGCCCGCCATCGCCGTCTCCCTGGAGAGCCTCCCCGCCGGCGCCCGCGCCTGGGCCTTCATCGAGGTCGCGGGCCCCGAGGAGGAGCAGAGGATCGACTCCCCCGGCGACGCGAAGATCGTCTGGCTGCACCGGGGTCCCGCCCCGTACGGCGAGAGGCTGGTCAGGGCGGTCCGCGAGCTCGACTTCCCGGAAGGGGACGTGCACGCCTTCGTCCACGGAGAGGCGGGCTTCGTCCGCGAGCTCAGGCGCCACCTGCGCACCGAGCGCGCCATCCCGCTGGCGAGACTCTCCATCTCGGGCTACTGGCGCCTGGGCCGCGACGACGAGTCGTGGCGCTCCTCCAAACGCGAGTGGAACGAGCGAATCGAGGCCGAGGAGGCCGCGGCGCTCTCCTCCTGAATCGCGCCTCCCGGCTCGATCAGAGACGGCAGGCGAAGATGGCGGTCACCAGGATGGCCTTGGCACCCATCTCCCAGAGCTGGTCCATGATCTGCTGGTGCCCCTTGCGGGGAACCATCGCCCGGACCGCGACCCAGCCCTCCCGGTGCAGCGGGGAGACCGTCGGCCCCTCCATACCGGGGGTGAGGGCGATGGCCTCCTCGATGCGCTCGGCGCGGATGTCGTAGTCCATCATCACGTAGTCGCGCGCCACGAGCACGCCCTGCAGGCGGCGGACGAGCTGCCGCAGGCCCGCGCTCTCCTCGGTGCCGACCCCCTTGATCAGCACGCCCTCGGAGCGGGTGATCGGCTCGCCGAACACCTCCAGGCCGATGTTGCGCAGCGTGGTGCCGGTCTCCACCACGTCGGCCACGGCGTCGGCCACGCCCAGCCGGATCGCGGTCTCGACCGCGCCGTCCAGCTTGATCACCCGGGCCTCGACGCCCTGCTCGGCGAGGTAGGTCTCCAGCAGGCCCGCGTAGGCGGTGGCGATGCGCCTGCCCTTGAGATCGGCGACGACGTCGAAATCACCGGGGTTGGCGGCGAAGCGGAAGGTGGAGCGGCCGAAGCCGAGCGGGATGATCTCCTCGACCCGCGCCCCGGAGTCGTGGAGCATGTCACGGCCGGTGATCCCGGCGTCCAGGGTGCCCTCGCCGACGTAGACGGCGATGTCCTTGGGCCGCAGGAAGAACAGTTCGCAGGAGTTCTCGGGGTCGACGACCACGAGCTCCTTGCTGTCCTTGCGGACGCGGTATCCGGCTTCCTTGAGGATCGTCTGGGCACCCTCGGTGAGGGCACCCTTGTTGGGAACGGCGAGACGCAGCATGGCGGGATTTCCTTACGTGTGGACGAGATTGCCTACAAGAGCGGGAGCCGGGCGCACCGGCTCACAGATGCTTGTAGACCTCGTCCAGCCCGATCCCCTTGGCGATCATGAGGACCTGCACGTGGTAGAGGAGCTGGGAGATCTCCTCGGCCGCCCGCTCGTTCGACTCGTGCTCGGCCGCCATCCAGCTCTCGGCGGCCTCCTCCACGACCTTCTTTCCGATGGCATGGACCCCGGCGTCCAGCGCGGCCACGGTGCCCGAGCCCTCGGGCCGGGTGCGCGCCTTGTCGGACAGCTCGGCGTACAGCTCTTCGAAGGTCTTCATGATCTCTCTCGGAATCGTCGGATGTGCCCGCCAAGCCTAACGGGCCACCGGCCCCGCCGCGTGCAGGCCCACCCTCTGGGACACGCGCCGCCCGCGCTCAGTCGTTGACGCAGCGCAGCACCGGGCGGGTGACGAGGGCGGCGGGGTCGGGCGAGCCGGTGACGTGGAGGGTGACGCTCTCACCGGGCAGCAGGGTGATCAGCATGTCGTCGACCGAGGAGGCCGGATCGAGACGGTCGGGGAAGAGGGCGAGGTCGCGCAGGAGGGTACGGGCGGTGACCGTGACGTCCAGGCCACCGCCCTTCGCGGGGGTCACCTCGGTCTCGTGGGCGGCGGCGGGGAAGGCGACCCGCGGGTCCTCGGCGAAGAAACGGAGCGCGCGATGCCCGTCCAGCCGTACGGACAGCAGCTCGGCCGCCGGGTCCCGGGGGACGGCCACCGGATCCGGGAGGGAGATCCTCGCCACCGAGCGGGGCTCCACCTTGATCTGGACACTCTCCCCGGCCAGTGGTTCCCCGCTCAGGGCGAGCCGCTGGAGTTCCAGCTCGCCCGCCCAGGGCTCGGGGCCGTCGTTGACCACGGCCACCGCGCCGTCCTGGACGGTGAGCAGGCGGTCGGCGTAGACGCGGCGCAACGCGTACCACAGCGGCTTGCGCCGTCCGCGACCGTCGACGGCCGACCAGGAGACGACCGGCCAGCAGTCGTTGAGCTGCCAGACGATCGTGCCCGCGCAGTAGGGCGCCAGGGAGCGGAAACGCTCGATGCCGAAGGCGATCGCCCTGGCCTGGTTGAGCTGGGTCAGGTAGTGCCAGTCGTCGTAGGTCCGCGGGGCGGGCAGGTGGTCGCCGAGACCGCGCAGCAGCTTGGCGTTGCCCTCGTGCGCCTTCTGGTGGTGGGAGACCAGGGGCGCGTCGGGGGCGAGTTCGCCGCCGACGGCGTCGCGCAGGGTGGTGTGGACGGGCGGGCCCTGGAAGCCGAACTCGGCGACGAAGCGGGGGCGGTAGGCGCCGTAGCGGGTGTAGTCCTCGCGGTTCCACACGTCCCAGATGTGTACGGTGCCGCGCGAGGGGTCGTTGGGCGCCAGGTCGGGGCGCCCCGAGTAGGGGCTGCCCGGCCAGTAGGGACGGGTGGGGTCCAGCTCGGCCACCAGGGCGGGCAGCAGTTCGTAGTAGAAGCCCGCTCCCCAGGTGCGTCCTTCCAGGCTGTCCTGCCAGCCCCAGTCGGCGTGGCCCTCGATGTTCTCGTTGTTGCCGCACCACAGCACCAGCGAGGGGCGCCAGGACAGCCGGGTGAGGTTCTCGCGCGCCTCGGCCTCCACCTCCGCGGCGAACGGCTCCTCCTCCGGATAGGCCGCGCAGGCGAACGGGAAGTCCTGCCACACCAGCATGCCGAGCTCGTCGGCCAGGTCGTAGAAGTCCTCGCTCTCGTACAGGCCGCCGCCCCAGACGCGCAGCAGGTTGACGTTCGCGCCGGCGGCCTGGCCGAAGCGCTCGGCCAGGCGCTCGCGGGTCACCCTGGCGGGGAAGCAGTCGTCGGGGATCCAGTTGGCGCCGCGCACGAAGACCGGCACGCCGTTGACGACCACGGTGAAGGCCTCGTCCGTACGGTCGAGACGGACGTCGCGAAAGCCGATCCGCCGCGTCCACGCCTCCCCCAGCGCCTCGCCGGTCCGCTCGGACAGGCGTACGGCCAGCTCGTAGCGGTCCTGGCCGCCGTAGCCGCGCGGCCACCACAGCCGGGGATCGGGCACCCGCAGCGCCAGCACGGCCTCGCGCTCTCCGGGGGCCAGCACCGTCTCCACCACGATTCCGGCCACCTCCGCGCTCAGCGTGAGGGGCACGGCCGGCAGGTCGCCGGCGCGCTCGACCGTGACGTGCACCTCCACCCGGCCGTCCCCGCTCACCAGCGGACGCACCGACGCGAGCCTGGCCACGCTCCAGCCCTCCAGGCCGATGGGGCGCCAGATGCCGGAGGTGACCACGGCCGGCCCCCAGTCCCAGCCGAAGTTGCAGGCCATCTTGCGGATGAACTGGTAGGGCGCCTCGTAGGCGCCCGGCCGGTCGCCCAGCTCGGCCCTGCGCGCCTCGGCGTACTCCAGCGGGGAGGCGAAGCGCACCCGCAGCGAGTTCTCGCCCTCGCGCAGGAACTCTCGCACGGCGAAGCGGTAGGAGCGGTGCTGGTTGGCGACGCGGGCGACCTCCACGCCGTTGAGTTCGATAGCGGCGACGGTGTCGAGGCCCTCGCAGACCAGGTCGGTGCGGTGGTGCCCGTCGGCGTGCCAGGTGAAGACCGTCTCGTAGTCCCAGGCGGAGCCGCCTATCCAGGTCAGCCGGTTCTCGTTGTCGTCCAGGTAGGGGTCCTCGACGAGCCCGGCCGCCAGCAGGTCGGTGTGCACGCACCCCGGCACCGTGGCCGGGACGCGCGAGAGGCCCCCGCCCACCTGGTGAAGGGTCCAGCCGTCGTGTAGTGCCCTCACCTCACGCTCCCGCGGGCATCGTGGACGTGCCCCCGCCCCACCGGACGAGGTGACCGGGTTCGGCCTCCACCAGCGTGGAGGACCCCTTTCCCGCGTCTCCTCCGGTGTCCTCGGCGAGGGCGGCGGTGGGTTCGCCGTCCCACCGGGCGGTGAGCCTCGGCACCGACGACAGCAGCCTGATCGTGTACGGGTGGAGGGGGTTGCCGAACACCAGGTCGGTGGGACCGGACTCGACCACCTGCCCCCGGTACAGGACCACGGCCCGTTCGCTGATGTAGTTGCCCAGCGACAGGTCGTGGGTGACGAACAGCACCCCGAGGCCGCGCGCCTTCAGGTCGGCGAGCAGGTTGAGGACGTCGATCCTGGTGGACGCGTCGAGCATGCTGGTGATCTCGTCGGCGACGAGGTATCTGAGGTCGAGCAGGAGCGCCCTCGCGATCAGCAGGCGCTGCAGCTGGCCCCCGCTGAGCTGGTGCGGGTAGCGGCCCAGGATCTGCCCGGGGTCGAGGCCGACGTCCTTGAGCGAGGTGTCGATCCTGCCGTCCCACTCGGAGGCGGCGACGCCGGGAAAGTACTCGTTCTTGATCATCTGGAGCACCCGGTCGGCCTTGAAGACCGGGTTGTAGCAGCTGAACGGATCCTGGAACACGCCCTGCACGTGCCGGTAGTACGCCTTGCCGGGCCTGGCCGGGGCGCCGTCGAGGGTGATCCGGCCCCTCGTCGGGCGGATCAGCCCGAGGACGGTCTTGCCGAGGGTCGTCTTGCCGCTCCCGCTCTCCCCGATGAGGGAGACCACCTCCCCCGGTGCCAGGTCGAGGCTCACGTCGTCCACCGCGGTGAGGGTCGCGGTGCCGAAGGCACCCACCCTGTAGGTCTTGGTGACCCTTTCCAGACGCAACATCGTCCGAACCCTTCGAGTCAGGCCTTCCAGCAGGCGACGTGATGGCCGGGGGTGACCTCGACCGGCGGAGGGTCCTCCGCGCATCGGTCGAAGGCGAGCGGGCAGCGGTCCCTGAAGCGGCAGCCTGAGGGCGGGTCGAGCAGCGAGGGCGGCCTGCCGGGGATGCCCGACAGCCTGCGCTCCGCGTGGCGGACGCCGACCTCGGGCAGCGAGGAGATCAGCATCCGGGTGTACGGGTGGCGCGGCTCGCCGACGATCACGCTTGCCGGCGCCTTCTCGGCCAGTCTTCCCGCGTACATGATCATGATCGTGTCGGCGATCTGGTAGGTCAGCGAGATGTCGTGGGTGATGAAGATCATGCTGCGCACGAAACCTCGGTCCCTGAACTCCACCAGGGTCCTGGCCACGGCCTTCTGGGTCGACACGTCGAGCGCGGAGGTGATCTCGTCGGCGATGAGCAGGGACGGGTTGAGCAGGGTGGAGACGACCATCACCACCCGCTGCTTCATCCCGCCCGACAGCTCGATCGGGTAGCGATCCAAAACGGTGCGGGGCAGCTCGACCAGGTCGAGGCGTCGTTCCAGCTCGGCGACGTCGAGGCGCTCACCCCGGGAGGCGAGCAGCTCGGCGACCATCCGGCCGATCTTCCTGGTGGGGTTCAGCGCGCTCATGGAGTACTGCGGGATGAGGGAGACCCGGCTGAAGCGGAAGGGGTTCATCCGGCGGTCGTCGCCGATCGGCAGCTCCTCGCCGTCCAGCTCGGCTCCGCCTCCGGCCAGCCGCATCCTCCCGTCCATCTTGATGAGGCTCTTGCCGAGGGTCGTCTTGCCGCAGCCGGACTCGCCCGCCAGGCCGAGGATCTCCCCGTCGCCGATGTCGAAGCTGACGCCGTCGAGCGCCTTCACCTCACCGCGCAGAGTCCTGTAGTGGACCCGCAGGTCTTTCACACGCAGAGTCATCTACAGCTCCCGCAGTTTCGGGTTGAACACCTCGTCGAGGCCGACGTTCATCACGTACAGGGCGCCCACGATGGCGGTGATCCCGGCCCCCGGCGGGATGAACCACCACCACATGCCCAGGTGAAGGGCGCTCCAGCGAGCCGCGTTGTTGAGCATCAGGCCGAGCGAGACGCCCTCGCTGGGACCGAGCCCGATGAAGTCGAGCGAGGCGGCGATCAGGATCGACCCGCCGAACAGCAGGATGAAGGTCATGAAGAGGTACGAGCTCATGTTGGGCGCGATCTCCCTGGCGATGATCTTCCAGGTGCGCACGCCGCTGAGCCTGGCCAGGTCCACGAAGTCGCGCGAGCGCAGCGAGAACGTCTGCGCCCTGATCGCCCTCGCCGCCCAGGGCCAGGAGGTGAGCCCGATGAAGAGCGCCTGCACGCCGACGCTGCGGACACCGAGGTAGGCGTTGACGATCAGCAGCACCGCCAGCGCGGGCAGGACCAGGACGATGTTGGTGAGCATGTTCAGCACCTCGTCGACCAGCCCGCCCCGGTATCCGGCGGTGAAACCGACCGCCATGCCGATGATCGCGGCCAGCCCGCCGCCGAGCGCCCCCACCTGGAAGGTGAGGCTGAGGCCGTAGACGAACTGGGCGAAGATGTCCTGGCCGAACATGGTGGTGCCGAACCAGTACTCGGCCGAGGGCGGCGAGGCGGGGGTGGAGACGAAGGCGTTGGGGTCGCCCCCGACGATCGCGGGGGCGGCGACGGCCAGGACCAGCAGCGGGACCAGCACGACGAGCCCCGCCAGCAGCTTTCCGTTGCGCATCGCGAAGTACAGACCCTCGCGGCGCCTGGCGGGCACGGCCGTCACGACGGCCTTCCCCTCCGGGCGCGGGTCCGCGGGCACGGCGGTCACGCGGCCTCCCCTCCCATCCCGGTCCTGGTACGCGGGTCGACCAGGACGTAGACGATGTCGATGATGAAGTTGGCGATCAGCACGCCCACGACGATGAACAGGAAGGTCCCCTGCAGCAGGAAGAAGTCCTGGTTCTGGATCGCCTTGAGGATGAGGAGCCCCAGTCCCGGATAGGAGAAGACGATCTCGGTGACGAGTGCCCCGGCCACGAGCACGCCGAGTTGCAGCGCCAGGCCGGTGATCTGCGGCAGGACCGCGTTCCTGAACGCGTAGCGCCGGATCAGCCGCTGGGAGGCCCCGAGCGAGGACAGGTAGGTGGAGTAGTCGGCCTCCAGCTCATAGATGATCATGTTGCGCATCCCGATCGCCCAGCCGCCGAACGCGACGAGGAAGAGCGAGGCGAACGGCAGGAACCAGTGCAGCGCCAGGCTCCCGAGGAAATCCCACGACCAGTTGGGCCGCATGGAGAAGCTGTAGCCGCCGGAGACGGGGAAGATCCCGGCCACGATGCCCAGCCCCCAGGCCATCAGGATGGCGAGCCACATGTAGGGGGTGGCGGTGAGCACGTACCCGATCGGCAGTGCCGTGTTGTCCAGCCACTTCCGCCTGGCCGCGAAGGCACCGAACCTGTTGCCGGCCCACCAGCTGAGCAGGATGGCGGGGATGAGCAGCGCCAGCGTGTAGGGCACCGCCCGCACGATGATGTCGGTCACCGGGGTGGGGAACACCCAGATGCTGATCCCCAGGTCACCCCGGAAGAGCGCCGCCCAGAAGTTGGCGTACTGCTCCCAGAGCGGCAGGTCGAGCCCGAACAGGTTCGTGTAGTGGGCCCGCATCGCCTCCACGGCGGCGGGCTGTGACACGTTGGCCCTGGCCAGCATGCTCTGGACCGGGTCGCCCGGCATGAAGCGCGGGATCATCCAGTTGATCGTGACGGCCATGAGGAAGGTGAGCCCGTACACGAGCAGCTTCCGGCCGAAATAGCGTCGCACGCGATCCTCCAGAATCGGCGAGATGAGCCCCTCCCCGCGCCGCCCGGACTCCGGGCGGGACGACCGGCCGGGCCGGTTCCGTGGCGGCGCGGGGAGGGGGTGAGGATCGCGGGGGTCAGCCTCCGGCGGGCTGCAGCTCGGTCAGGGTGAGCACGCCGCCCAGTTCAAGCCAGTTGCGCCACATGGTCGGCGGGCTCTTGGGCGTCGAGGCGTCGGAGGAGGGCCAGTTGGTCCAGACCGCGTTGCTCGTCTGCGCCCACAGGCCGTTGTACCAGAGCGGGATCACCGGCAGATCGTCCAGATGGACCTTCTGGATCTCCGAGGCGACCTTCTTCATGCCCTCAAGGTCGTCGACCTTCTTGCCGTCGAGATCCTGGACCAGGTCCCAGACCTTCTTGTTCTCGTAGCGGCCGAAGTTGACGGTGTTCTGCTGCTTGTTGATCGGCAGCCGGAACATGTAGTCGTAGTACATCCAGGGGGTGTTGGACAGCTGCCGCTCGTTGTTGAGCAGCAGGTCGAACTTGCCGGACGAGCGCTGGTCGACGAGCGCGTTGTAGTCGGGGAACTCGGGGGTGAGGTCGATCCCGGCCGCCTTGGCCCCCTCGGCGATCACCCGGCTCGCCTCCATCCAGTCGGTCCATCCCGCCGGGACGATGATCTTCAGCGAGACCTTGGACCCGTCCTTGTTCTCCACGAACCCGTCGCCGTCGCCGTCCTTGTATCCGGCGTCGGCCAGCAGCTTCTTCGCCTTCTTGGTGTCGAAGGAGAAGCCCTTCTCACTCACCACGGCCTGGTCGACGTACTTGTCCCACTGGGGCAGCAGCCCGGTGGGGCTGGCCGCCTTGACCAGGTTGCCGTAGACACCCTCGACGATCTTCTTGGTGTCGACGGAGTTGGCGATCGCCTTGCGGAAGGCGGGGTCGTCCATCGGCTTCTTCTTGGTGTTGGGCACCAGGAAGGCGGTGTTGGCCGAGAGCATGTAGGGCGGCTCTGGATAGTAGGTCTTGATACCGAAGTCGCCCTGGACCAGGTTGGCCACGCCGGGCAGGAAGTTGTTGCTGAGGTCCAGGCCCTTCTGCAGCAGCAGGCCCATCGCGACCTCGTTGCTGGAGTTGACGATGTCGACGACGTACTTGGGCTTGACGTCCTTGCCCAGCGCGGCGGTGGCCCACCAGCCGTCGCGCTTGACCAGGGCCATCCGGTCCTGGTCGTGGCTGTGGTAGGCGTACGGCCCGGTGCCGACCGGCTTCTCGTTGACGCCGTTCAGCACCTCCTCCTCGGAGAGGCCTTCCCAGATGTGCTTGGGGACGATCGCGTTGCCGTAGACCCAGTTGGCCCACTGCTGGTAGTTGGCCTTGGAGAAGCTGAACCTGACCGTGTTCTGGTCGACCGCCTCGACCTTCTCCAGCCAGTCCCACAGGTTCGCGTAGGGGATGGTCTTCATCTTGCCGAGCTCGACGGTGAAGACCACGTCGTCGGCGGTGAAGGGCTTGCCGTCGGCCCAGGTGACCCCCTGCCTGAGCTTGAGGTCGTAGGTCTTGTCGTCCGTCCAGGTGCCGCTCTCGGCCAGCCAGGGGGTGAACTCGTCCGTCTGGGGGTCGTACAGGAACAGGGTCTCGTAGATGAGCCCCTTGGTGCCGACCGCCGAGTCCCAGGTTCGTAAGGGGTTCCAGTTCGCGGGGGGACCCCACTGGGTGCCGCTGGTGTACAGGGTCTCGTTGCGGGGGAACGCGGCGTCCGCGTCACCCGCGCCGCCGGACGGGGCCGCGGCGCCGGACCCCTGCGGCGCCGCGCTCGGGGCGGACGGCGTCGTGGCCCCTCCGGTGCACCCTGCCGCGACCATGCAGGCCGCCACCCCGAGGATCGCGAACCTTCGTCGAATCCGCATCGACAGTCTCCTCTCCAGCATGGGAGCGCTCCCAACCGATCTAGACGCGACCGCATGCGCTGGCTGAACCGGATAAGTAACGCGACCGTAAAGTCAATGTGTCCACAGTGTCAATAGGCGACTGGAGCGGTTCAGTTACAATCACCCCGATCGGGGAGAGCGAATATGAGAAGACCAACAATCACGGATGTCGCCAGACGGGCGGGGGTCTCCAAGGGCGCCGTCTCGTACGCCCTCAACGGGCAGCGCGGTGTCTCGGAGAGCACCCGCGCCAGAATCCTGGCGATCGCCGAGGAGATCGGCTGGCGTCCCCACAGCGCGGCCCGCGCCCTGAACGGCGCGCGGGCCAACACCGTTGGCCTGGTCCTGTGCCGCCCGGCCCGAACCCTCGGCATGGAACCCTTCTTCGTGACTCCTCCGCTCCCCGAAGGGAGCGGCTTCTCGCCTCCCCCGGTCGAGGTAGGCGACGGCCAAGCCCTGACCTTTTCAAACACGGAAACGGCAACAGGGAGGCGACCCACCTGCCGGGTGAACCCGGCAGTCCTCTCGCTTGGAACACTGGAGCTGCTCAGCGGCATCGAGAGCGAGCTGTCGGCCCGCTCGTACGCGCTCACGCTGCAGATGGTCACCGACCACAGGCAGGAGGTCTCGGCCTACCGGCGCTGGTGGGCCGAGGGCCGCGTCGACGGCGCCATCCTCGTCGACCTGCACGTGGACGACCCGCGCATCCCCGAGTTCGAGGCGCTTGGCCTTCCGTGCGTGGTGGTCGGCCATCCGTCGGGGGCCGGGTCGCTGGTCTCCGTCTGGTCCGACGACGCCGGCGCCGTCCGCGAGACGGTGCGATATCTCGCCGCGCTCGGCCACCGCAGGATCGCGAGGGTCGCCGGGCTGCCGGGCCTGCTCCACACCGTGCTGCGCGACCGCGCCTTCGCTCAGGCCTGCGAAGGCGTCGCCGAGCACGTGACCGTGCACACCGACTACACCGGCGAGGAGGGCGCCCGCGCCACCCGGCGGTTGCTCAGCTCCGCCGACCGGCCCACCGCGATCGTCTACGACAACGACATCATGGCCGTCGCCGGGCTGTCGGCCGCCCAGGAACTGCGCCTGGACATCCCCGGCGACCTGTCCATCGTCGCCGGGGACGACTCCCCTCTCTCCCGCGTCGTCCGCCCGCCGCTCACCACCCTGAGCCGTGACATCTCCGCCTACGGCGCCCACGCCGCCCGCAGGCTCCTCGCCCTCGTCACCGGGGAGGCCACAGGGGAGTCGGGCCCGTACGAGGACGAGATCGCCCGCCTCACCCCCAGGGCCAGCACCGCTCCCCCGCCCCTCTGAGAAGCCTTCGCGTCAGAGCGAGCCCCAGGCTCCTCAGGGCGTGGTCAGGGTGACGAGCGGCGCCGGGCGGCCGTCACCCCGCCCGGAACGCCGAAAGGGCCGGTACGACAGATGTCGTACCGGCCCTTTCAAGGTCTCGCGGTGGACCCCCGGGGTCCTACCGGATGATCAGCGCCCGTAACGGCCGCGCGAGGAGGAGCCTCGGCCGTCGGCACGGAACTCCCCGCCGCGGACGCCCTGGCGCTCGCCGCGGAACGGCTCGCGCTCGCCGGCCGGACGCTCGGAACGGTGACCGCCACCGGCCGGAGCCGGACGGTCGGCGCGGAACGGCTCGCGCCGCTCACCGGCGCGGTAGCCGGCGGCGGGACGCTCGGAACGGAAGCCGCCGCCCGCGGGACGCTCGGAACGGTAACCGCCACCGGCCGGGCGCTCGGAGCGATACTGGCCGCCACCGGAGGTGCCACGGCTGTCGTCGCCGAAGGAACGCTCGCGGGGCTGCTGGCCCTCGCCGCCGTGGGCGGGACGGTCGGAGCGGAAGCGGCGCGGACCACGCCCGCCACCGTTGCCGCCGAAGCCGCCACGGCCCTGACGCTGCTTGGCGGCCGGCGCCGAAGGCTCCCAGACCGGGATCGGCTCGCCGCTGGGCGTACGCGCGCCGGCGACCTCTCCCAGGCGCGGGTGGCCCGGGGTGGCCTTGATGCGGAACGGCTTGATGCCCGCGCGGCGGGTCATCGCGTCGGTGGAGCGGCGCTCGTTGGGGAGCACCAGCGTCATGACGGTGCCCTTCTCCCCGGCGCGCGCGGTACGGCCGCCGCGGTGCAGGTAGCTCTTGTGGTCCTGGGGCGGGTCGACGTGCAGCACGAGGCTGATGTTGTCGACGTGGATGCCGCGGGCCGCCACGTCCGTGCAGACCAGGACGCTGATCGCGCCTTCCTTGAACTCGGCCAGGATGCGGGTGCGCTGGTTCTGGCGCTTGCCGCCGTGCAGACCGCCGGCGCGGATGCCGACCTGGGCGAGCTGCTTGCACAGCCGGTCGACCCCGTGCTGGGTGCGCACGAAGATGATGGTCCGGCCCTCGCGGTTGGCGATCTCGGCGGTCACCGGGAACTTGTCGTCACGGTGCACCTCCAGCACGTGGTGCTCCATGGTGTCGACCGAGGAGGCGGCCGGAGCCATGGAGTGGGTCACCGGGTTGGTGAGGAAGCGGCGGACCAGCTTGTCGACATCGCCGTCGAGGGTGGCGGAGAACAGCAGGCGCTGGCTGTCGGAGGGGGTCTGCTGCAGGATCGCGCTGACGACCGGGAAGAAGCCGAGGTCGCACATGTGGTCGGCCTCGTCGAGGATCGTCACCTGGACCTCGTCCAGCATGCACTCACCCTGCTGCATGAGGTCGGTGAGGCGGCCCGGCGTGGCCACGACGACCTCGACGCCGCGGCGCAGCGCCTCGATCTGGCGGCCCATGGACATGCCGCCGACAACGGTCTTCATCCGCAGCGACAGACCGCGGCCGAGCGGCTCAAGGGCGTCGGTCACCTGCATCGCGAGCTCGCGGGTCGGCACCAGGATGACGGCGAGGGGATGGCCGGGACGGGCCTTGGCGCCGGCGATGCGGGTCATCATGGGCAGGCCGAAGGCGAGCGTCTTGCCGGAACCGGTCTGACCGCGGCCGAGAACATCGTGACCGGCGAGAATGTCGGGGATCGTCGCCCGCTGGATGGGGAAGGGACTGTCGATGCCCGCACGGGAGAGACCGGTCACCAACGGCTTCGGCAGACCGAGGAGGGTGAACTCGGACGGACCTGCGAGGGCCGGGGAGATGTCGGTGATGTCGGGCAGAACAGCGTCAAGCATGGTCACGAAGACTCGTGCCTTTCGATAGAAGAACGGGGCACGTCACTTCTGCGAAAGGACGAGCCTGGAACGCGCGGCCTGAAGCCGCGCTCGATCAACACCCACATGAGGGGCGGTAGTGCGGTGCAAGTCGAGGCGCACCGCACGGGGCGGGTCTAGCTTACCCGCACGCAGTCAAACCACGATCAAGCATACCCGGCGTTCGCAGTGCCGAGTTCGGTCGGGGCGACCGGCATAGGCCGGCCACTTGTCCGTCGGTTGGAGTCAACGCTCCGAGGCCGGGCTTTTCTTCCCGGCCTCGGAAATCCTCTCACACAATTGGTCACGGCCCGAACCGGGGGGTGCGAAGCCGTGCCGCGAAGCGCCGCTCAGACGTTGAAACCCAGCATCCGGAGCTGCTCACGCCCCTCGTCGCTGATCTTGTCCGGGCCCCACGGCGGGAGCCACACCCAGTTGATCTTCACGTCGGAGACCATGCCCTCCAGGGCCGAGTGCGCCTGGTCCTCGATGACGTCGGTCAGCGGGCAGGCCGCGCTGGTCAGCGTCATGTCGATGGTGGCGACCGGCAGAGCGGCCCCCTCACCGCCCTCGGCGCCCCCCTCGGCGGCGTCCAGGTGGAGCCCGTAGATCAGGCCCAGGTCGACGACGTTGATGCCGAGCTCGGGGTCCACGACGTCCTTGAGCGCCTCCATGACCTCGTCATGGGTGGCGTCACCGTCGTACGCCGTGGTGGGGGTCTCTACTGCCTTGCTCATTTGGTGCTCCTCACGACCGCGTCCTTGTAGGCCATCCACGCCAGTAGCGCGCACTTCACCCGGGCGGGGAACTTGGCGACCCCGGCGAAGGCGACGGCGTCGCCCAGCACGTCCTCGTCCGCCTCGACCTTTCCCCTGCCCTGCATGAGCCGGGTGAACTCGTCCACGACACCGAGGGTCTCATCGACGGTCGAGCCGGTGGCCAGCTCATGCAGCACGGAGGCCGCGGCCTGGCTGATGGAACAGCCCTGCCCGTCGTAGGAGACGTCCTCGACCTTGCCGCCGTCGCCCAGTTTCACGCGCATGGTGATCTCGTCACCACACGTGGGGTTCACGTGGTGGACCTCGGCGTCGTACGGATCGCGGAGTCCCCTCCCCTGCGGGTGCTTGTAGTGCTCCAGGATCAGCTCCTGGTACATGGACTCGGCGATCATAGGGTCGTGCTCACCTTCTCGTTCGCTGCGCCGTACGCTCGTGCGTCGCCGGGCGCCGTGCGACGGGCGCCCGCCGCCCGCCGTCCACCCGCAGGCCGGCTCGACTGCTCGGGCATGGCTAGGCGAACACCTTCCGCACGTGGTGGAGGCCGCGGACCAGGACGTCGATCTCGGCCGGTGTGTTGTAGAGGTAGAAGGACGCCCGCGTGGTCGCGGGAATCCCGAACCTGAGGTGGAGCGGGCGGGCACAGTGGTGCCCCACCCGCACGGCAACCCCGAAGTTGTCATCCAGGATCTGCCCGACATCGTGCGGGTGAATCCCCTCCAGGGTGAAGGAGACCGTACCGCCCCGGTCGGCGAGGTCCAGCGGGCCGATGACCCGCAGTCCGGGGATCTCCCCCAGCGCGCCGAGCGCGTACGCGGTGAGCTCGCGCTCGTGGCGCACGACGGCGTCCATCCCGATCTCCGACAGGTAGTCGACCGCGGCGCCGAGGCCGACGGCCTCGACGATCGGCGGGGTGCCCGCCTCGAACTTGTGCGGCGCGGGCGCGTAGGTCGAGTGGTCCATCCAGACCGCTTCGATCATCTCGCCGCCGCCCATGAACGGGGGCATCGCCTCGAGCAACTCTCCGCGTGCCCACAGCACGCCGATCCCCGAGGGGCCGACGACCTTGTGACCGGTGAAGGCGAGGAGGTCGACGCCCAGCGCGGCCACGTCCACCTTCTGGTGGGGCACCGACTGGGAGGCGTCGAGCATCATCAGCGCGCCGACCTCGCGGACCCTGGCGAGCACCGGGGCGACCGGGTTCACCGTGCCCAGCACGTTCGACTGGTGCACGATAGAGACGATCTTCGTGCGCTCGGTGACGAGCTCGTCGAGGTTGGACAGGTCCAGGCGGCCGGAGTCGGTGACGGAGAACCACCGCAGACTCGCGCCGGTGCGCTGCGCGAGCATCTGCCACGGCACGATGTTGGAGTGGTGCTCCATCTCCGAGATGACGATCTCGTCGCCGGGGCCGAGCCGGAAGCGGGGGTCCTCACCGGCGGGGTTGCCGAAGGCGTACGCCACCAGGTTGATCGCCTCGGAGGCGTTCTTGGTGAAGACGACCTCGTCGCGGTCGGGCGCGCCGATGAAGGCGGCGACCTTGTCACGGGCGTTCTCGTACGCCTCGGTGGACTCCGCGCCCAGCACGTGCATGGCCCGGCCGACGTTGCTGTAGTGCATCGCCATGTGCTCGCGCATCACCTCGACCACCTGGGTCGGCTTCTGCGCGGAGTTTCCCGAGTCGAGGTAGATCAGCGGCCTGCCGCCGGGAAGTTCACGGGACAGGACGGGGAAATCCTTCCTGATCCTCTCCACGTCAAGGCCGGTGTCCATCAGGCCGACGCCTTCGTGTAGGCCTCGTAGCCCTCCGCCTCAAGCTTCTCCGCGAGCTCGGGGCCGCCCTGCTCCACGATCCGCCCGGCGGAGAAGACGTGGACGAAGTCCGGCTTCACATAACGCAGGATGCGGGTGTAGTGGGTGATGAGCAGCACGCCGGTCTCGCCGGAGCGGAAGCGGTTGATGCCCTCGGAGACCACGCGCAGCGCGTCGACGTCGAGACCCGAGTCGGTCTCGTCTAGGACGGCGATCTTCGGCTTGAGCAGCTCCAGCTGGAGGATCTCGTGGCGCTTCTTCTCACCGCCGGAGAAGCCCTCGTTCACGTTGCGCTGGGCGAAGGCCGCGTCGATGGACAGGGCGTCCATGCCGGACTTGAGGTCCTTGGCGAACTCGCGGAGCTTGGGGGCCTCGCCGCGGATGGAGGTGACGGCGGTGCGCAGGAAGTTGGAAACGCTCACACCGGGAACCTCGACCGGGTACTGCATGGCGAGGAACAGACCGGCGCGGGCGCGCTCGTCGACCGTGAGCTCCAGCAGGTCGACCCCGTCGAGCAGGACCTGGCCGCTCGTGATGGTGTACTTGGGGTGACCGGCGATCGCGTACGCGAGCGTGGACTTGCCCGAGCCGTTGGGACCCATGATGGCGTGGGTCTCGCCGGCCCGCACGGTCAGGTTCACGCCGCGCAGGATCTCCTTGTCGGCGACGGTGACGTGCAGGTCGCGGATCTCCAGGGTGGACCCCGAGGGGACTCGGCTCGTGTCAGACACTTTATGACTCCTTCGAGAGCGAGACGAGGACGTCATCGCCGTCGATCTTCACTCGGTATACGGGAACGGGCTTGTTGGCGGGCGGGCCGGTGGGCTTGCCCGAGCGCAGGTCGAAGCACGAGCCGTGCAGCCAGCACTCCAGGGTGCCGTCGTAGACCTCCCCCTCGCTGAGTTTCACCTCGGCGTGGGAGCACACGTCGCGGAGCGCGTGGACCTCCTCGCCCCGGCGGACCAGGGCGACGGGGGTGCCGTCGACCTCAAGGCCGATGACTCCCTCGTCGGGGATGTCCGCGAGCTTGCAGACCTTCTCGAACGTCACTTCTCAAGCTCCGCCTCGACCCGGGCGAGCACCCGCTCGCGAAGCTCGGGAACCTCGATCTTCTCCAGCAGCTGCGCGAAGAAGCCCCTGATGACGAGTCGGCGCGCCTCGTCGAAGGGGATGCCGCGGGCCTGGAGATAGAAGATGTGCTCGTCGTCGAGACGGCCCGAGGCGCTGGCGTGGCCGGCCCCGGCGACCTCGCCGGTGAGGATCTCCAGGTTGGGCACCGAGTCGGCGCGGGCGCCGTCGGTGAGCAGCAGGTTGCGGTTGAGCTCGTAGGTGTCGGTGCCCTCGGCCTCGACCCGGATGATGACGTCGCCGATCCAGACCGCGTGGGCGTCGGTGCCCTGCAGCGCGCCGCGGTAGTCGACGTTGCTGCGGCAGCCGGGCTGGGAGTGGTCGACGAGCAGGCGGTGCTCCAGGTGCTGGCCGGCGTCGACGAAGTAGAGGCCGTTCAGCTCGGCGTCGCCGCCGGGGCCCTCGTAGGAGACCGACGGTGACAACCTGACCAAATCGCCGCCGAGGGTGACCACGAAGCCGCGGAAGGTCGCGTCCTTGGCGAGCAGGGCGTGATGGTGGGAGACGTGCACGGCGTCGTCGGCCCAGTCCTGCAGGCTGACGACCTTGAGCGTGGCGCCCTCGCCCACGACGAACTCGACGTTGTCGGCGTAGACGGCACTGCCCTGGTGGTCGAGGACGACCACGGCCTCGGCCATCGGCTCCAGCCTCACGACCGTGTGACCGTACGCGGTGCCCTCGCCCGACCCGATGAAGGTGATCACGGTCGGCTTGGAGGCGACGGCCTCGCGCGAGACCGTGAGCACGGTGGCCTTCTCGAAGGAGGAGTACGCCTGGGCGCTCACCCGGTCGGCGGGCACGTAGGCCCTGCCGATCCGCTGGTCGTCGCGACCGACGGTCTCCACGGTGACCTCGGGGGCGGCGTCGACGTGCACGACCACGTTCGCCGAGGCCTCGGCGCCCTCGTGAAGGCCCTTGAGCCGGGACAGCGGGGTGAAGCGCCACTCCTCCTCCCGGCCGGTCGGTACCTCGAAGTCGGCCACGTCGTAGGAGGCCTTCTCGTGGAGGGTCGACAGGGGCTTTCCTGTGTCGAGACCCATCAGCCGACCGCCCCTTCCATCTGCAGCTCGATCAGGCGGTTCAGCTCCAGGGCGTACTCCATCGGCAGCTCGCGGGCGATCGGCTCCACGAAGCCCCGGACGATCATCGCCATCGCCTCGTCCTCACCCAGACCTCGGCTCATCAGGTAGAAGAGCTGGTCGTCGGAGACCTTGGAGACGGTGGCCTCGTGCCCCATGGAGACGTCGTCCTCGCGCACGTCCACGTAGGGGTAGGTGTCGGAGCGGCTGATCTGGTCGACCAGAAGCGCGTCGCACTTGACGGTGCTGGCGCTGCCGTGAGCGCCCTCCTCGATCTGGACCAGGCCGCGGTAGGAGGTGCGGCCGCCGCCGCGGGCGACGGACTTGGAGATCACCGAGGAGCTGGTGTTCGGCGCGAGGTGCACCATCTTGGCCCCGGCGTCCTGGTGCTGGCCCTCACCGGCGAAGGCGACGCTGAGGGTCTCGCCCTTGGCGTGCTCGCCCATGAGGTAGACGGCCGGGTACTTCATGGTGACCTTGGAGCCGATGTTGCCGTCGACCCACTCCATGGTCGCGCCCTCGTACGCCACGGCGCGCTTGGTGACCAGGTTGTAGACGTTGTTCGACCAGTTCTGGATGGTCGTGTAACGGCAGCGCGCGCCCTTCTTCACGATGATCTCCACGACGGCGCTGTGGAGCGAGTCGGAGGAGTAGATCGGCGCGGTGCAGCCCTCGACGTAGTGGACGTAGGAGTTCTCGTCCACGATGATCAGGGTGCGCTCGAACTGGCCCATGTTCTCGGTGTTGATCCGGAAGTAGGCCTGGAGCGGGATCTCCACGTTGACGTTCGGCGGCACGTAGATGAAGCTGCCGCCGCTCCAGGTGGCCGTGTTCAGCGCGGCGAACTTGTTGTCGCCGACGGGGATCACGGTCCCGAAGTACTCCTTGAAGATCTCCTCGTGCTCCTTGAGGGCGGTGTCGGTGTCGACGAAGATGACACCCTTCTCCTCAAGGTCCTCACGGATCTTGTGGTAGACCACCTCGGACTCGTACTGGGCGGCGACACCGGCGACCAGGCGCTGCTTCTCCGCCTCGGGGATGCCGAGCTTGTCGTAGGTGTTCTTGATGTCGTCGGGCAGTTCCTCCCAGGAGGTGGCCTGCTTCTCCGTCGAACGCACGAAGTACTTGATGTTGTCGAAGTCGATGCCGCTGAGGTCGGAACCCCAGTTGGGCATGGGCTTCTTGCCGAAAAGGCGCAGCCCCTTCAGACGAAGGTCCAGCATCCACTCCGGCTCGCTCTTCAGCGCGGAGATGTTGCGGACGACCTCTTCGGACAGGCCACGCCGGGCCGTCGCTCCCGCGGCGTCCGAGTCGGCCCAGCCGAACTTGTAATTCCCGAGGCCTTCCAGCTCCGGGCGGTCGGTGACAGTCACCTTCCGGTCTCCTTGCTCGATATGTCGATCGTTTCGTGGATTGCCGGCGATCGCGCCGGATCGGGTGACGGGGAGTCTCCTGCGCCCGGCCCCGGTGTTCTGTGCGGGCTGACGTGCGTGGTGCACACGCCATCGCCGTGGGCGATGGTCGCGAGCCGCTGCACGGGGGTGCCGAGGATGTGCGCGAACGCCTCCGTCTCGGCCTCGCACAGCTGCGGGAACTCCGCGGCCACGTGCGCGACCGGGCAGTGGTGCTGGCACAGCTGCTCGCCGCCGAGGCTCGCCTTGCTCGCCGAGGCGGCGTAGCCGTCGGCCGACAGCGCCTCGGCGAGGACGCGGACCCGCTGGTCGGCGGGGACCTCGCTCATCCTCGGCCTCAGGCGGTCGACCAGGCCTGCCACCTGGGAGTGGGCGAACTCCGCCACGGCCTCGGAGCCCACACGCTCGGCCAGAAAGCGCAGCGCGCTCCCGGCGAGACCGTCGTAGGCGTGCTCGAAGGCGCTGCGGCCCGCGTCGGTTATCGCGAACAGCTTCGCCGGTCGCCCGCGCCCGCGCTGGCCTCGCGGCCTCGCGGTGCGGGTCTCTGCCATCCCCTCGGCCAGCAGGGCGTCAAGGTGCCTGCGGACGGCGGCGGGGGTGAGGCCGAGCCGCTCGCCGAGTGCGGCGGCGGTGACGGGCCCGTGTTCCAGGATGAGCCGGGCGACACGCGCTCGCGTGCTGCGCTCGGCGGACACGCCGGAGGGCCGCCCGACGGCGGCTCCCTCGTTGCCCTGCATCCCGGTCACGTATTTCACAACATCAGTGTGCCGTAATTGCTTCCCGAGTTACAAACCTGATGTACGGTCGTCCGGAATGTGGTTCATCACGCAGGCAAGGCTTACCTAAACCGGAGAAACACTCCGCGCGGTCCCTCGCAGCCCGGCGAAGGCGACGAGCGCGGCGAGGGTGAACCCGGCCAGCACGACGGCCATCGGCAGAGCCGACCCCTCTCCGCCCAGGCCCACCAGCGGTGCGGCGACCGCGCCGAGCCCGAACTGCAGCACGCCCGTCAGCGCGGCCGCGCTCCCGGCGATCCGTGCGGGCTGACCGGCCAGGGCGAGCGCGGCACTGCCCGGCATGACGAGGCCCGCCCCGCACATCATCACGAACAGCGCGGTGACCAGCACCGGCAGGGGCAGGTGGAACAGGGCCACGGCGAGCACCCCGGCCGCCCCGGCCACCCCCAGGAACAACCCGGCGAGGACGAGCCTTTCCTGGTCCAGGCGCCCGGCGAGGCGCCCGCCGACCTGGGCGGCGATGGTCAGGCCCAGAGCGTTCAGCCCGAACACCAGCGAGAAGGTCTGCGCCGAGGTGCCGTAGACGTCCTGGAGCACGAAGGGCGATCCGGAGATGTAGGCGAACATGGCCGCGAAGCTCAGCCCTCCGGCGAGGGAGGCGGCCATGAAGGAGCGGTCGCGGAGCAGGTACCAGAAGGTGGCGAGGGTGTGCCGGAGCCCGCCCCTCTCTCGCCGCTGCGCGGGAAGCGTCTCGCGCACCCCGGACAGCGCGGAGACCAGCAGCAGCAGGCCCCCGACGCTCAACGCGACGAACACCCCCCGCCAGGAGGTGTGGTCGAGCAGTTGCGCGCCCGCGATCGGGGCGAGGATCGGGGCGAGGCCGGTCACGAGCATGAGGGTGGCGAAGATGCGGGCGATGGCCGCCCCCTCGTACAGGTCTCGGACGATCGCGCGGACGATCACCAGCGCGGCGCCGCCCGCGATGCCCTGGAGCAGGCGGAACCCGACCAGCCCGTACACCGAGGGGGAGAAGGCGCACAGCAGGGAGGCCGCGGCGTAGGCGGCGATGCCGATCAGGAGCGGGCCCCGGCGGCCGCGCGTGTCGCTGATCGGACCCGCGATGACCTGCCCGACCGAGAATCCGATGAGACAGGCGGTGAGGGTGAGCTGCACCTGCGCCTGCCCGGTGCCCAGGTCGGCGGCGATGGAGGGGAAGGCGGGAAGGTACATGTCGATCGCGAGGGGACCGACGGCCGACAGCGCTCCCAGGATGACGAGCAGCAACCCCCTGCGCCGTACGATCGGCGCCCTCTCCGGCTCGACGACGGCCGAGGTCATACCTTGTCCCCTTTTTGATCGCAGTCCACGCCCTCCGCTTACGGGCGGCGACGGCCCACAGGGGCCGAAGCGTCCCAACCAACAGCCGGTCATCCGAATTCCTGCATTTCGGAAATTTTCTCGAAAAAACCTTTAGGTATGAGCGGGGGCGGCGGGGTAGAGCGCGGGAAACAGGTTCCGGACGCGTGGTCCGGGAGCGTGACCGGCGGGCACAGTCCCTAAACTCGTGGCCATGGAATCCCCAGCCGTCGAGATCGTCGACCTGGTCAAGAGATACGGCGGGACGACCGCGATCGACGGCCTGACCTTCAACGCCGCCCGCGGCGCGGTCACCGCGGTGCTGGGCCCCAATGGGGCCGGCAAGACCTCCACCCTGGAGATCTGCGAGGGATTCCGCCGGGCCGACGACGGCACCGTGAGGGTGCTCGGGCTCGACCCGTCGAGCCCGGAGCTGCGGGCCAGGGTCGGGGTGATGCTCCAGGCGGGCGGCGTGCCCCCCGCCTCCCGCTCCGGGCAGTGGCTGCGGCTGATGTCCCGCTTCCACGCCCACCCGCTCGACCCCGCGGCGCTGCTGGAGCGGCTGGGGCTGAGCGAGCACGCCCGCACCCCGTACCGCAGGCTCTCCGGTGGCCAGCAGCAGCGCCTGTCGCTCGCCGGAGCGGTCGTCGGCCGCCCGGAGCTGGTCTTCCTCGACGAGCCGACCGCGGGGCTGGACCCGCAGGCCAGACACGCCTGCTGGGAGCTGGTGAAGGACCTGCGCTCAAGCGGGGTCTCGGTGGTGCTCACCACCCACCACATGGACGAGGCGGAAAGGCTCTCCGACCAGATCGTGATCATCGACCGCGGCAGGGTCGTCGCCGAGGGCACGCCCTCCTCGCTCACCGGCGCCGAACGGCAGCTGCGCTTCCGCGCCCGCCCCGGCCTCTGCCTGGACGAACTGCTCGCCGCCCTGCCCGCCGGCAGCGCGGCCAAGGAGTCGCCCGCCGGGCACTACATCATCGAGGGGCAGGTCGCGCCCGGTCTGCTGGCCACGGTGACGACCTGGTGCGCCGCCGAGGGTGTGACCGCCGACGACCTCAGCATCGAGCGGCGCACCCTGGAGGACGTCTTTCTGGAACTGACCGGACGCGAGCTCCGGTGACGCCCTCGAACCCCACCGGCCCGGCGCCGCCACCCGAGCCCTCCGCCTCGGTGACGTCTCCACAACCCCTTCGCCACCGCGCACGTGTCCGGGCGCGGCCCGGCCCCAAGCCCGCGCCAGACCGCAGGAGAGCCCCATGACGACCCTGGACCTCACGCCGGCCCCCGGAGCCGCGCCGCTGGGCCGGATGGTGGCGGCCCAGACGGGGGCGGAGATCCGGGCGATGTTCCGCAACGGCGAGCAGCTGCTGCTCACGATGATCATCCCGGTGCTGCTGCTCGTCGGTCTCTCCTCCACCCCGATCATCGACGTGGGCGGCGGTTCCCGGATCGACTTCATGACCCCCGGCGTGCTCGCGCTCGCCGTGATGTCCACCGCCTTCACCGGGCAGGCCATCGCGACGGGCTTCGAGCGCCGTTACGGCGTGCTGAAGCGGCTGGGCGCGACCCCGCTGTCGCGGACCGGGCTGATGCTCTCCAAGACGCTCGCGGTGATCGCCGTGGAGGTCGTCCAGGTGGCGGTCATCTGCGTGGTGGCGCTCGCCCTGGGCTGGCACCCCGCGGGCTCGCCGCTCGTGGCACTGCTGCTCATCGTGCTGGGCACCGCCGCGTTCAGCGGGCTCGGCCTGTTGATGGCGGGGACGCTGCGCGCCGAGGCCACGCTCGCCGCGGCGAACCTCGTCTATCTGCTCCTGCTCGCCTGCGGCGGGGTCGCCTTCCCTCTGACGAGGTTTCCCGAGGCGGTACGGCCGGTGCTGGAGCTGCTGCCGATCTCGGCGCTGACCGGAGGGCTCCGCACGGTCCTGAGCGGCGGCGCGGGAGTGCCGCTCGCCGCCGTGGCGATCCTCGCGGCGTGGGCGGCGGTGTCGCTCTTCCTCACCTCCCGGATGTTCCGCTGGGAATGACCCGTCGGGAAACCGGTGACCGGGGACCGTCCACGTCAGGAATTCCTCCACCTCTTCACCACAAAAGATCAACCTGGGTGATCGCCAAGATCTACCATCCTCCAGGTGATCATTACCGGAACGCGACCCTCATCCCGGACGACAACACGACATACGGGGCTAATCTGGCCTAGTTTGGCCATGGGGGTCGTTGCCGCGCTCGTCTCCGTCGTGGGCTCCTCCACGGTCTCCCAGTCGGGGGACGAGCTCGCCACCCTCAGCGCGGTCCGCCGCGGCGCCGGAGGACTCTGGGAACTGGCCCAGCACATCGACGGGCACTTCCTGCCCTACTACGCCTTCATGCACCTGTGGCTGGAGTTCGGGCAGGCCGAGTGGTGGATGCGCCTGCCCTCGGCGCTCGCGACGGGCGCGGCCACCGCACTCATCGCCGACCTGGGACGCCGGCTGAGCTCACAGCCCGCCGGACTGGCCGCCGCCGCCGTCTACGTCTTCCTGCCCTCGGTCTCCTACCACGGGCAGAACATCCGCTCCTACGCGTTCGCCGCCGCCGCGGCGGTCCTGGCCACCTGGGCGCTGCACCGGGCGGTCGAGGAGCCGGGCCGGCGCGGCGCCTGGTGGAGATACGCGGCCGCCGTCGCGCTGCTGGGCTGCACCCAGGTGTTCGCGCTGCTCGTACTCGCCGCCCACCTGCTCGCGATCGGGTCATACGGGCGGGGCGTCCTGCCCAGGCTGCTGGCCCACATGGCCCTGGGCTGCGTCCCGGGGGCCGTCTGGGTGGCGGTCGGCTTCGCCGAGCGGCACGCGATCAGCTGGATCACCCTGCCGGGACCCGGCGTCTTCCTCGCCCTGCCCAAGATGACCGGGGGCACCGCCCTGGCCGGGTGCGTGGTGTTCGCCGTCGCCGCGGCCGCCCCCCTCCTGGGCCGGCGGCACGGCGCCGACCGGCTCTGGATCGTCCTGCTGGGCTCCTGGGCGCTCCTGCCGCCCCTGCTGCTGTTCGCCCTGTCCCACCTGGTCTCGCCGGTCTACGTCGACCGCTACCTGTTCGCGACGGTGCCCGCGTACGCGCTGCTGGCCGGGCTCGCCCTCGCCGCGCTGCCCCGCCTCGCCGGCGGGATCGCGCTGGCGGGCGTCCTGGCGGCCGGACTCCCCGGCCAGCTCGACCTGCGCGGGGAGGACGGGCACCACGAGAACTTCCCCCGGGCGGTACGGATCCTCGCGAGCGAGGGCCGGCCGGGCGACGCCCTCCTCTACGGGCGCTCCTCCCTGCGTGAGGGCTTCCGCCACTACAACGAGACGCGGCACGGCGGGACGGGGCTGCCCGACGACGTGCTGCTCGCCGGGCCCGCTCCCCTGCCCCACTCCTTCGGCTATCCGGAGCGCTCCGACGTGGCCGCCGCCGTGGCCGGGCGCGAGCGGGTCTGGGTGATCTGGCGGGGCGGGCCCGAGGCGGCCTCGCGCGTCGGCCGGGTGGTCACCCTGGTCAAGGAGGGGTTCGTCCGGGCCAAGTCCTGGCGGACGGGCCGCGTACCCGGCATGACCGTGGCGCTCTACACCCGCGCGCCGGACGCCGGACGCCACACGGCCGGCGAGACCTCCCTTCCCTGACCTTCCCGCGCCGGCGGGCGAACCCCCGAAAACGCCCCCCAGCGCGCCATCTCACATCACGGACGGCACTGAAAACGACGGTACCGATCAGTAAGGTGTCATCTGTTGTTTTACACATGACCGAGGAGAGTCGTGACCGCCGAAGCCCTGGAAGGGCCCGCCGAGCCGTACGAACCGAGGCTTCCCAGGCCCGGAACGCTGCTGAGAGCGGCCTCCGACGCCATCCCCCCGTCGGGTCTGGTGCTGCTGGCCATCATGTCGGTGCAGGTGGGTGCGGGTCTGGCCAAGGATCTGTTCTCCCAGCTGCCGCCGAGCGCCGTGGTGTTCCTGCGGATCGCCGCGGGCGCCCTGATCCTGGGAATGGTCGCCAGGCCCCGGTTGCGCGGGCTGTCCAGGGCGGACATCGGCGCCGGGGTGGCGTTCGGCGTGACGCTGGGCGTGATGAACCTGTCGTTCTACGAGGCGCTGGCCCGGCTGCCCATGGGCATCGCGGTGGCGATCGAGTTCCTCGGTCCGCTCGGCGTCGCGGTGGCGGCCTCGCGCCGCCGCCTCGACCTGCTCTGGGTCGCGCTCGCGGGGTCGGGCGTGCTGCTCCTCGCCCCCTGGGGCGGGGGCGCCTCCAGGATCAGCTGGGTCGGGATCGCCTTCGCCCTGGTGGCGGCGGTCTGCTGGGCCGGCTACATCCTGCTGTCGGCCTCGGTCGGCCGGCGCTTCCCGGGAACGAGCGGCCTCGCCCTGGCGATGATCGTCTCCTGCCTGCTGGTCGCCCCCGTCGGGATCGCCTCCGGTGGCGCCGACCTGCTCCAGCCCGAGCTGCTGCTGATCGGGCTCGGGGTGGGCCTGCTGTCGTCGGTCATCCCCTACTCGATCGAGCTGGAGGCACTGCGCAGGATGCCCAAACGGGTCTTCGGCATCCTGATGAGCCTGGAGCCCGCGATGGCCGCGCTGGCCGGGCTGCTGCTCCTGGGCGAGGTGCTCCAGATGCGCGAGTGGGCCGCCATCGGCTGCGTGGTCATCGCCAGCGTCGGCGCCACCCGCGGCACCGCCTGATCCCCGGCTCCGGCGTCCGCGCCGCCGATACCGTCGGGCGGGAAGTCATTCCTCCGGCTGCTCCGGCCGGCTCGCCCAGATGCCGCGGACGTGCCGGATGTGGTCGCGCATCAGCCGCTCGGCACCGCTCGCGTCTCCCTCCGACAGCAGCGCGAGCAGGGTGAGGTGCTCCCGGGCGGAGTCGGCGAGGGCGCCCCGCCGGTGCAGGGAGGACAGGCCGTACAGACGGGCCCGGTTGCGCAGGTCGCGGACCACCTCCACGAGGCGGGAGTTGCCCGCCAGGGCGAGCAGGTCCAGGTGGAAGCGGATGTCGGCGTCGACGTACGCGAGCAGGTCGCCGCGCTCGGCGGCGTCGACGATCGCCTGGGCGAGCGGGCGCAGTGTCTCGAAGCTCGGCGCGCGTCCGGCGTCGGCCAGCTGGGCCACCGTGGGCACCTCGATGAGCCTGCGGATCTCGGTCAGCTCGTCCAGGTCCCTGTCGGACAGCTCCGTGACCCGGAAGCCCTTGTTGCGCACCGCCTCGACCAGGCCCTCCTTGGCCAGGTCGAGCATGGCCTCGCGCACCGGGGTCGCCGAGACGCCGAACTGGGCGGCGAGCACAGGGGCCGAGTAGACCATGCCCGGCCTCATCTCACCGGTGATCAGAGCCGCCCTGAGCGCGTGGGCCACCTGCTCCCGCAGGCTCTGCCGCTCGCTCACGGCCGGAAGGTCGAGCCGGCCGTCCGCCCTAGGAGCCATAACCGGAGCCTCTCGCGTCGCTCACGTCCACGCCTGATCAGCGGAACCCGCCACCCTCCCATCCTCCCAGGCCACGTGCCTGCCCCCGAACACCCGGGGGGGCCGATCCCCGGGGCACGGCGCCGGTGGCGGGTCCGCCGGTCACCTCCGTTCGCTGCCCCCCGCTCCGCCCAGGTAGGCCTCGACCACCCGGGGATCCCGGCGCAGCTCGGCGGCGGGCCCTTCCAGGACGCACTGCCCGTTCTCGATCACGTAGCCGCGGTGGGCGATCCCGAGGGCGGCGACGGCGTTCTGCTCGACGAGCAGCACCGAGGTCCCCTCGGCGTTGATGCCCGCGATGAGCTCCATGATCGAGGCCACCACCAGGGGCGCGAGGCCCATGGAGGGCTCGTCGAGCAGCAGCAGCCTGGGGCCTGTGACGAGTGCCCTGCCGATCGCGAGCATCTGCTGCTCGCCGCCCGACAGCGTGCCGCCCTGCTGCGTGCGCCGTTCGGCCAGGCGCGGCAGCAGCCCGTAGACGCGCTCGATCCGCGTGCGGATCTCCGCCTGGTCGCGGACCAGATAACCGCCGATCTGGAGGTTCTCGTGGACACTGAGCGTGCTGAAGATCCTGCGGCCCTCCGGCACGTGCACCAGGCCACGCGCGGTGATCCTGTGCGGTTTCCGCCCGGTGATCTCCTCTCCTTCGAGGAGCACCCTGCCGCCGCTGGGCCGCAGCAGTCCCGAGACCGCGCAGAGCGTGGTGGTCTTGCCCGCGCCGTTGTTGCCCAGCAGGGCGACGATCTCTCCCTCGGCGACGCCGAGGGAGAGGCCGCGCAGGGCGTGTACGCCGCCGTAGTGAACATTCAGCCCGTCGACGTCAAGCATCGGTGTCTCCCCCGGCCGCGCCGTCCTTCCCCGTGGCCTCCGCATCCGCGCTCTCCGTCCTCTCGGTCGCGCCGGTCTCGTCTCTCGCGGAGGTGTCGCCACCGAGGTAGGCCTCGATCACCGCCGGATCTCTCCGGACGTCCTCGGGGCGGCCGTCGGCGATCTCCCTGCCGAAGTTGAGCACGACCACGCGTTCTGAGACCTCCATGACCAGGCCCATGTCGTGCTCGATGAGCACGATCGCCACCCCCAGCGCCTGGATGCGCCGGATCAGGTCGAGCATCTCGGCCTTCTCGCCGTGGTTGAGCCCGGCCGCGGGCTCGTCGAGCAGCAGCAGGTCGGGGCGCCGGGCGAGGGCGCGGGCGATCTCGGTGCGGCGCTGCTCACCGTAGGGAAGGTTCCTCGCCTGCCCGTACCTGTCGCCGCGCAGGCCGACGAAGTCCAGCCAGTGGTGGGCCTGCTCGGTGCACTCGCGCTCGGAGCGCCGGTAGCGCGGGGTGTGCAGCAGGGCGTCCAGGACACTCTGGCGCAACCACAGGTGCGATCCCGCGCGTACGTTGTCCAGGACCGACAGCTCGCCGAACAACCGCAGATTCTGGAAGGTCCGCGCCACGCCCAGCCCCGCGATCGCCGAGGGCCTCAGTCCCGGGAGGTCTTTGCCGCGCAGGGTGATCCGGCCCGAGGTCGGCCGGTAGAAGCCGGTGACGCAGTTGAAGGCCGATGTCTTGCCCGCCCCGTTGGGCCCGATCACCGAGACGATCTCCGCCTCGTGCACCGAGAACGACAGGCCGTCGATCGCCACCAGCCCGCCGAAGGTGAGGCGCAGGTCGGTCACGCTCAGCAGACTCACGGGACCTCCTTGGAACGGGCCGGCCAGATCCCCTGCGGCCGCATCAGCATGAAGGCGATGAGCAGCACGCCGAACAGGAAGAACCGGTAGTCGGCGAGGTCGCGCAGGATCTCCGGCAGGATGCTGATCACCACGGCCCCGACGACGACGCCGGGCGTGGAGCCCATGCCTCCCAGGACGACGGCCATGAGCACCAGAGCCGACGACAGGAAGGTGAAGCTGCCGGGCGAGATGGCCGACAGATGCGCGGCGAACAGCACCCCGGCCATGCCACCCCAGATCGCTCCGGCGATGTAGGCGGCGAGCTTCACCCGGTAGGTGTGCACGCCCATCGCCTCGGCGGCGTCCTCGTCCTCACGGACGAAGCGCCAGGCCCTGCCCAGGCGGGAGCGGCCCAGCCGCGCCGCGCCGAGGACGGCGATCGAGACGACGGCCACGGTGACGTAGTAGAAGAGCACCGGGCTCTCGACCAGATGCGGGATGCCGTAGATCCCCGAAGGGCCGCCGGTGACGTCCAGGTTGTTCGCGGTGATCCGGATGATCTCACCGAAGCCGAGGGTGACGATCGCGAGATAGTCGCTGCGCAGGCGCAGCGTGGGTGCGCCGATCACGATCCCCGCGATCACCGTGGCCACGAGCACGGCGGGGATCGTGGCCGGCAGCGACAGGTCGAAGCGGGTGGCCAGCACGCCGCTGGTGTAGGCGCCGACCGCGAAGAAGGCGACGTAGCCCAGGTCGAGCAGACCGCAGTAGCCGACCACGATGTTCAGCCCCGCGGCGAGCATCACGGCGATGGCCGCGCTGGTCATGACCGAGAGCGCGTACGGCGTGGCGTTGACGAAGGGCGCGAGCAGCGCGATCAGCAGCCCGGCGAGCCCGGCCCACCGGTTCTGCATCAGCTTCGACGCCCGGCTGGGCGGCCTGTCGGTGCCGAGGCGGCGGACCGCGCTCGTCGTGCCCCCCTCGGGGCCGGCAGGGCCGGTGGGTCCGGCGGCCCTTTTCACACGCGCTCCGTGACGCGCTCGCCGAGCAGGCCCGTGGGCCGCACCGTCAAGAACAGGATCAGCACCCCGAAGGCGAACACGTCACGCCACTCGCCGCCCAGCCAGAACGTGCCGAACGACTCCAGCAGCCCGAGCAGCAGGCCACCGAGCATCGTGCCCGGGATGTTGCCGATGCCTCCGATCACGGCCGCCGTGAAGGCCTTGAGCCCGATCAGGAAGCCCATCATGAAGTCGATCTTCCCGTAGTAGGCCCCGGCCATCACGCCCGCGGCCCCCGCGAGCGCCGAGCCGATGAAGAAGGTCCTGGAGATCACCGCGTTGACGTCGATGCCCATCAGCGCGCTGGTGCGCGGGTCCAGCGCGATGGCCCGCATCGCCCTGCCCTCGCGGGTGCGGGTGACCAGCAGGTTGAGTCCGGCCATGAGGAGCACCGCCACACCGATCAGGACGACCTGCTGCACGGTGAGCCTCGCCCCGAGGATCTCCAGCGAGGTGCCGCCCAGCCGCACCGGGTAGACCCGCGGGTCGGCCCCGGCCACCGCGCGCATCCCGTACTCCAGCGCGAAGGAGGCCCCGACCGCGGTGATCAGCAGGGACAGTCTCGGTGCGCGGCGGAGCGGGCGGTAGGCGATCCGCTCCAGCGCCACCCCTGCCAGACCGGTGGCGATCATGGTCGCGAGGAGCACCACGAGCAGCAGCGGCAGTGCCATCGAGGAGGACACGCCGCCGACCGCGCCGAGGATGGCGAAACCAGCGAACGCGCCGAGCATGTACAGGTCACCGTGGGCGAAGTTGAGCAGCTTGATGATCCCGTAGACCATGCTGTACCCCAGGGCCACCAGGGCGTAGAACGAGCCGACGAACAGCCCGTTCCAGACGAGCTGCGTCATTTAAGGGCGTCCTGCAGGGCGAACTTGTCGTCCTTGACGACGAGGATCTGGAAGCCGCCGTTCGCCAGGGTGTGCTCGGGGGTGAACTTCAGCGGTCCGGAGAACATCGAGAAGCCGTCGATCGCCTCAAGCGCCGCGATGACCTTGTCGCCGTCGGTGCTGCCCGCCTGGGTGACCGCCTCGGCGGCGAGCCGCACCGCGTCGTAGGCCTGGTTGGAGTACGGGCCCGGCTCGGAGGTGTACTTCTTCTTGTACGCCTCGATCCAGCCCTCGGCGCCCTGGAGGGTGTCGGGCGTCTGGGTCATCGTCGCGTACAGGCCCTCTGCGGCCTCGTCCCCGGCGATCTCGATCAGCTTGGGGGACACCGAGCCGTCGCCGACCATGATGGAGTCCTTGTATCCGGTCTGCCGGAGCTGGCGCGCGATCAGGCCCCCCTCCTGGAAGTAGCCGGTCCAGTAGACGAAGTCGGGCTTCTTGGCCAGCACGTTGGTGATGTTGGCGCTGTAGTCGCTCTCCTTCGGGGTGACCGCCTCGATGATCACGGCCTCGGCTCCGCCGGGGGCTTCCAGGAGTGCCTGGGTGCGCAGTGCGATGTCCTTGGAGTAGCTGGTGTTGTCGTGCACGAGCGCGACGCTCTTGGAACCCTGTTTGGTGATCCACTTCTCCGCGGCCGCGGCCTGCTGGGAGCCCGTGCCGTTGATCAGGAAGACGTGCTTGAGCTTCTGGTCGACGAGCTCCTGGGAGTTGGCGGCCGGGATGATCATCGGGATCCCGGCCTTGCCGAAGATCGGCAGGGTGGGGAGCGTCGCACCTGAGCAGTAACCGCCCACGGAGATGTCGATCCCCTCGGTGACCAGCTTGTTCGCGCCCGCCGCCGCGGACTGGGCGTCGCAGGCGTCGTCGGCGGTCTTCAGCTCCAGCTGGCGGCCGAGCACACCGCCCTTGGCGTTGATCTCGTCGATCGCGAGCTGCGCCGCGTTGCTCATATAGGGGCCGATGGCGGCCTCGCTGCCCGACTGCGGGATCAGCATGCCGAGAACGATCGGCTCGTCCTTCTCCTCGGTGGCCTGGCCCGCGCCCCCGTCACCGAGCAGCCCCTGGCCACATCCGGTGAGCAGGAGGCCGAGAACGGCGAGCGAGGTGAAGCACTTCAGGGGGATGGCACGCATGTGCGGCTCCTCACATCTGGTGATGTGTGATATTGCACGTGTAATGGACTGGCACGTCAAGGGCCGAAACAAGACCGTTAAGGTTCCGACGTCTCCTCCCCGCGACGCGGAACCCGGCGTGAGGAGCCCCGGGAAGCGCGGCGTATCCGCAGCTCAGGTGAGACGTGCCGAGCCGGGGCGCCCATCCGCGCTCCGAGGTCACAGCTCCCGATGTCACAGGAGAAAACCCCCGGGGAACGGGTCGCGGGGGTCGAGGAAGTACTGGGCGGTGCCCGTGACCCACGCACGCCCGGTGATGGCGGGAACCACCGCGGGCAGGCCCCCCACCTCCGTCTCCGCCACGAGCCGCCCGACGAAGCGGGTACCGATGAACGACTCGTTCACGAACGCGGTGTCCACGGGGAGCTCGCCCCTGGCGTGCAGCTGGGCCATCCGGGCGCTGGTGCCGGTGCCACACGGCGAACGGTCGAACCAGCCGGGGTGGATCGCCATCGCGTGCCGCGAGTGCCGGGCGTCGGAACCGGGCGCGGTGAACTGCACGTGGTGGCAGCCGCGGATGCCGGGGTCCAGCGGGTGGACGGGCTCGTCCCGCTCGTTGATCGCCTCCATGATCGCCAGGCCCGCGTCGAGGATCCGCTGCTTGTGCGAGCGGTCGAACGGCAGGCCCACGGACTCGATGGGCAGGATCGCGTAGTAGTTGCCGCCGTAGGCGAGGTCGTAGACGACCTCGCCGATGCCGGGAACCTTGAGCACGCGCTCCAGCCCGGCGCTGAAGGAGGGCACGTTGGTGATGGTCACCTCCGTGGCGGCGCCGTCCTCGACCCTGACCTCGGCGACGACCAGCCCGGCGGGGGTGTCCAGCCGGATGGTGGTGACCGGCTCGGTGACCTCGACCATCCCGGTCTCGACCAGGACGGTGGCGACGCCGATGGTGCCGTGCCCGCACATCGGCAGGCAACCGGAGACCTCGATGTAGAGCACACCGAAGTCGGCGTCGGGCCGGGTGGGCGGTTGCAGGACGGCCCCGCTCATCGCCGAGTGACCGCGCGGCTCGTACATGAGCAGGGTGCGGACGTGGTCCATCTCGGCGATGAAGTGCTCGCGCCGCTCGGCCATGGTCGAGCCGGGAATGACCCCCACTCCCCCGGTGATCACTCGGGTGGGCATGCCCTCGGTGTGGGAGTCCACCGCGTGGAAGATCCTCTTCGTTCTCATCGACGCTCCTCGCGGAAGGGGGTACGGGGGCGATCTAGCGCAGCCCCTCGGCCAGGGCCTTCTCCGTCGCGGCGCGTACGGCGGCCTCCTGCTCGGGGACCAGGGCGAGCCTGGGCGGGCGGCACGGGCCGCCGCGGCGCCCGGCCAGGTCCATGGAGAGCTTGATCGCCTGGACGAACACCGGGTTGGAGTCCCAGCGAAGCAGCGGGTGCAGCGCGCGGTAGAGCGGAAGCGCGGTGGCCGTGTCCCCCGCGGCCGCCGCCCGGTACAGGGCGACGGTCGACTCGGGCAGCGCGTTGGGGAATCCGGCCACCCAGCCGACCGCCCCCGCCGTGACCAGTTCGAGCAGTACGTCGTCGGCCCCGGCCAGCACGTCCAGCCCGGGGGCGAGCTCGGCGATCTCGTAGATCCGCCGGACGTCCCCGCTGAACTCCTTCACCCCGGCGATGAGGCCCTCGGCGTGGAGGGTGGCCAGCAGCCGGGGGGTGAGGTCCACCCGGGTGTCGAAGGGGTTGTTGTAGGCCACCACCGGCAGACCGGCCGCGGCCACCTCGCGGTAGTGCTCCACCACGGTCCTGTCGTCGGCGCGGTAGGCGTTCGGCGGGAGCAGCATCACCGCGCGGCACCCGGCCTCACCGGCCTGCTCGGCCCAGCGGCGGGCCTCCAGGGCGCCGTAGGCCGCGACGCCCGGCATGACGCGGTCGCCGCCCACGGCCGCGACCGCGGTCTCCACGACCGAGGCCCGCTCCCGGGAGGTCAGCGTCTGGTACTCGCCCAGCGACCCGTTCGGCACGACGCCGTCGCATCCGGAGGCGACCAGCCACCGGCAGTGCTCGGCGTAGCCGTCCAGGTCGACCGAGAGGTCCGCGTCCAGGGGCAGCGCGGTGGCCACCGTCACTCCATGCCAGGGCTTCACGGGGGTCGTCATCGTTCATCCTTCCGGTCCGAGGAGGTTTTCCGGCGGCGCGGCGAGGGAGCCGAGCCTGACGGGCTGGGCGATCGGGCGCCGGGGCGGCGCGGGGTCCTCACCGGCGAGGCACGCGACCGCGTAGCCGCACATCCTGCCCTGGCACCACCCCATTCCCGGGCGCGCGAGAAGCTTCACGGAACGCGCGTCGACGGCCCCCATCGCGCGGGCCTCCCGCACGGCCGACAGGGGCACCTCCTCGCAGCGGCACACGAGGGTGTCGTCGCGCAGCCAGTCCCGCCAGCCGGCCCGTACGGGGTAGGCCTCCAGCAGGGCGTGCGCGAAGGCGGAGAGCCGGGTCACCCGCCGGGCCAGGGCCGGATCGGGAGGGACCGGCCGTCCCAGATCCGCGGCGGCGGACCGGCCCGCGACGCGCCCCTCCACCTCGGCGAGCACGGCTCCGCCGACGCCGGTGGACTCCCCCGCCGCGTAGACGCCGGGCACGCTGGTGCGCATGCCCGCGTCCACCGCGACGACCGGGCTGCCGTCGAGGTCGCGGCGGGTGGCGCAGTCCAGCTGGACCGGCAGGTCGAGCTGGGGGACGAATCCGTAGCCGCAGGCGAGGGTGTCGCACTCGACGGTCCTCGTCGAGAGCGGCCGCCAGTCGTCGTCCAGGCTCGCCACGGTGACGTGGGTCAGCGCGGTGTCGCCGTGCGCGGCGATCACCGCCTCGCGGCGGCGGTACGGGACGCGGTGGCGGGCCAGGCGCGCCCCGTACCCGAGGGCCTCCCCGGCCCGGCCCGCGGCGAGCAGCGGGTGCCTGGCGAGCCCGAACCCGCCGTTCGCCTCGTGGACGCCGAGCACCCGGGCCCCGGAGTCCGCCAGGCCCGCGGCGACGGGCAGCAGGAAGGGGCCGGTCCCGGCGACCACGACCCTGCTTCCCGCGAGGACCAGGTCGCCCTTGAGCAATGCCTGCGCGCCGCCCGCGGTGAGCACCCCCGGCAGGTCCCAGCCGGGGAACGGCAGTGGCCGGTCGTGCGCGCCGGTGGCGATCAACAGCCCTCGCGCGGCCACCGTGCGGGGCCGCTCCTCGCGGTCTCCCTCCAGGCACCGTACGGTGATCGCCTCGTCCCCGCGCTCGACCGCCCAGACCCGGTGGCGCAGGAGCACCTCGCCGCGCTCGCGGAGCGTCTCCCACTGGCGGGCGAACCTGTCGAGCCCGCGATGGAGCACGCCGGGCCGCACGGCGCCGAAGCCCTCGGCGGGGTGCCTGAAGTACTGGCCGCCCGGCCTGGCGGCCCCGTCGATCAGCACGACGTCCAGCCCCGCGAGGGCCGCGGTGAGCGCGCCCGCGACCCCCGCGGGACCCGCACCGACCACGGCGAGATCGTGAATCCGCCTCATCGGCCGCTCGCCCCCGGTTCCGCCTCGTCCTGCGGGGTCTCCGGCAGGTGCCGGGACGGGGGTGGGGAGTCTCCGGTGGTCACCGTGTCTCCCGGGAGCGCCTCGGTCAGGCAGGCGCGCAGGGAGGGGATTCCGTTCACCGTGACCAGGCAGTCGAAACAGACTCCGATGCCGCAGAACAGCCCGCGCGGGCGCCCGCCGAACCTGGTGGTGCGCCAGGAGCGGATGCCCGCGCCGTGCATGGCGGCACCGACGCTCTGGCCGGGGATCACCGGGACGGGAGCGCCGTCCACGCTGATCTCGAACTCCGGGCTTCGGGAGCGGGTCACGACGCCTCCCGGGTGAAGCGGTCGGGGCGGAAGGGAGTGAGGTCCAGGTCGGGCCGGAGGCCGGCCAGGAGCTGGGCGATCAGGTGGCCGGTGGCCGGGGCGAGACCGATGCCCGCCCCCTCGTGGCCGCAGGCGTGGTAGAGCCCAGGCGCTCGGGGGTCCTCCCCGATCACCGGGAGATGGTCGGGGCAGTAGGGGCGGAACCCGCAGTAGGCGCGGATCGCCCGGTAGGGCGCCAGGGCGGGGAACAGTTCCACGGCCTGACGGGCGAGACGTTCGAGCACCGGGACGGACATCGTGCGGTCGAAGCCGACCCGCTCTCGGCTGGCGCCGATGAGCACGGGCCCCGACGAGGTGCCCTCCACGACGGCGGACGTCTGCAGTGCCTCCGAGTCGCTGGCCACCGCGGTGACGTAGGCGGCGGTGTAGACCTTGTGCCTGATCAACGGCCTGGCGAGCGGCTCGGTGACCAGGATGAAGCCGCGCCTGGGCAGGATCGGGACGTGCGCGCCGGCGAGCGCGGCGAGCTCGCCGCCCCAGGTGCCCGCGGCGTTGACGACGGCTCCGGCGAGGATGTCACCGTGGTCGGTGGTGACCCCGGCGATCCGGCCGCCGTCGCGGACGAAGCCGGTCACCGTGACGCCCGTGCGCAGCATCAGCGCACCGTGGCCGAACCGTTCCGCGCCGCTCCGGATGAGGCAGGCCGCCGCCAGCATGGGCTGGACCTGGGCGTCCTGCGGGTAGAACACGCCGCCGGCGAGCCCTTTCGCCAGGTGGGGCTCGTAGTCGCCGAGCTGTCCCGGAGCGACGGCGACGTGCTCGACCCCCTGCTTTCCCGCCAGGTCGGTGAGCGCCTCCATGATCTCGTCCGTCTCGGCCACCACCAGGCCGCCCTTGGCCTCGAACTCGAACCCGCCGCCCGTGACGGGCCGGTCCGTGACTCGCGTTTCCGCACCACCCGGTCCGGTACCGGCGCGCTCATCCCCCGGCGCGCCGTCACCGCCCTCCCCCGCACCGTCCCGGGACCCGCCTTCGGGCGCGGCCCCTGCCAGGTCCCGCCAGAGCCGGTTGGAGAGCAGTGCCAGGTCGAGTTCGGGCCCCGGCTCCTTGTCGGAGACCAGGATGTTGCCCTCGCCCGCGCCGGTCGTGCCGCCCGCCACCGCCCCCCGGTCGACGACCACGACGTCCAGCCCCGCGCGGGCGGCGTAGTAGGCGCAGGCGGCGCCGACGGCCCCGGCACCGACGACCACGACGTCCGGCATCTCCCACCTCGCTCCCGCACCTCGGGCCCGTCAGTAATATGTCACATACCTTTTAACGGATCAATGCACCCAAACGGACATCGCAGACGAAACTTCGACTCACGCCCACCCCTACCCCCGGGGACATGGGGCACGCCGTCCCACGGCGCGCCTCGCGCCGGTGGCCGGCGTCCGGGGGCCGCGGCGGGACCACCCCCATCGCCGCCTAGCATGTGAGCCGTGAACCACCTCCTTGCCCAGGCCCGCCGGCGCGCCGTGAGATCGGCGCGAATCGTGGGGCCGCCGACCTTCCTCACCCTGCGCCGCTGGGCGCTGGCGGCGGTCGTCGTCAACATCGGGATCACGGTGACGGGCGCCGCGGTGCGGGTCAGCGGGTCCGGTCTGGGCTGCCCCACCTGGCCGCGGTGCACGCCGGAGAGCTTCATCCCGGTGGCCCACGACGAGATCTCACCGCTGAACATGGCGATCGAGTTCGGCAACCGGATGCTGACCTTCCTGGTGCTCGCGGTCGGCGTGGCCTGCCTGATCGCCGCCCTGCGGCTACCCGCCCGCCGCCCCGACCTGGTCAAGCTGGCCTGGCTGCAGCCGATCGGCGTGGCCTTCCAGGGGCTCTGGGGCGGCCTGGTCGTGCGCAGCGCGCTCAACCCGGTCACCGTGAGCGTGCACTTCCTCGCCTCCATCGGCATGATCGCCGCGGCGTACGCCCTGTACGCCCGCGCCGGCGGCGACGAGAGCCCGGCCGACGACTTCCCGCCTCGGCGGCGAGTCCACCGCCATGTCCGCACGCTCGTCTTCGGGCTCGTCGCCGCCGTGTTCACCCTGCTCGTCGTGGGCGTGGTGGTGACCGGCACCGGGCCGCACTCGGGCGACGAGATGGCCTCCCGGTTCGGCTTCGACATCGAGACCGTGGCGAGGATCCACGCCGACGTCGCCTACGTGGTGGTCGGCCTCACCTTCGCGCTGGCGTTCGCGCTGCACGTCACCGACGCGCCCGGGTACGCCAGGCGGGCCGCGTGGACGCTCCTGGGCGTGGAGGCGGCGCAGGGGGTCATCGGATATGTCCAGTACTTCCTGGGTGTGCCCGCGGCTCTGGTCAACCTTCACGTGCTCGGCGCGACCCTGGTCTGGGTCTGCACGCTGCGGGTGGTCTTCGCGACCGGCTCACGCGGGCCGCGAGACACCTCGGAGGCGGTCACCGGCGAGCTCGACGCCGTCCGCGTCTGAGCCGTCCGCGACGCGCCGCCGCAGGCGGAGGCCGCCTTTTCGTCCCCCTTGCCCGAACCGTCCGTGACGCCCCCCGAGGTCGTCCCGTCCGCCTCTGAGCCGTCCCTCGCGGCTCCGATCCGGCCCGGGTGGTGATCCCCGCGGACACGGCCTCCGGCCCGCGACGAGACGGCGGGTGCGGCGGGCGCGGAGCGGGCGCGGAGAACGCGCCTAGAACGGCCCGCCCCACGGCGGATGACCGGCGCCCCCCTGATGGTGACCGGGGGCACCACCCTGCGGATGGGGCGCAGCGCCGGAGGCCCGGCTCGCCGGAGCGTTCCCCGTGCCGGACGCCCCGGGGAACTGGGCGCGGGCATCGGCCATGCACTCCAGCAGCGCCCGCTGCTCCTCGTTGAACGTGTGCTCGTCGATCACGTGCCCCCTCGCCCGCTCGTGGAGCAGGCCGAGTTCGGTGGCCGCGAGCTGGTAGTCGCTCATCGCCCGCAGGGCCGTCCTGCCCCCGTGCTGCCTGGCCCACTGCCGGGCGTGGCGGCGCCCCTGCAGGGAGGAGAGCATCACGACGTCGCCCGAGGACACCAGCCCCGTCTGCCAGTAGGCGGGCAGGTAGGTCTGGATGAGCCCGATGATGCGCTTGCGGTCGAGGAAGACGATCCAGATCAGCACGAACAGCACGACCATCAGCAGCAGGTAGGCGATGGCCAGGCCGCCGATGCCGACGTAGGAGACGAAACCGTTCCAGATGCCGTGCAGCAGCATCGCCCCGATCCACCCGGCGGCGATGACGAAGAGCCGGCCGGGGCCACGGCGCTGCGCCGCGTAGGCCACCGCGACACCGATCATGGAGGTGAACAGCGGGTGCGCGAACGGCGAGAGGATCCCGCGCAGCACCACGGTCACCGCCAGGCCCTGCGCGCCCTGCTCGTCGAGCGCGGCCACGTAGTAGCTGACGTTCTCGCTCATGGCGAAGCCGAGGCCGACCATGCTGGCGTAGATGATGCCGTCGGTGGGCCCGTCCAGCTCGGCACGCCTGAACCGAAGCAGGCCCAGCAGGACCAGGCCCTTCATCGTCTCCTCGACCACGGGTGCGCCGAAGGTGGCGGCGATGTTGCGCGCGTAGTCGTAGCCCATCTGGGCGGCGCTCTCGATGTAGACCAGGTTGAAGGAGTTGATCACCCCGGCGACCAGCACCGCGACCCCGGCGCCCCAGGCGAACGCGAAGATCAGGTTGCCGCGCGGCTCGGGCTCGATGCGGTCGAGCGCCAGCACCGCGGCCAGCAGCACCGGGACCGGCGCGAGTGCCAGGCACAGGGCGATGAAGAAGTAAACCGGGTCGCCGTTCAGCACGTCGAAGGAGAACGACACCAGGGCGCACGATCCAGTGAGGACGAGCCCGACGATCAGTCCGACCGACGGACGATCCCTGAGCACCCAGCGGGGGTCACGGCCGGCCATGTGGCCACCGTAACCGTTGGTGTCCACCTCTCGACTCGAATCGGGAGATTGTCGGCCGAAGGTTGACACACCTCGCCCCGCCTCCGGCCCCGGGCCGGCCCCGACCGGTCGCCTCGAATCCGCAGACCACACCGAGCGACGGACCGCGTTCGCGCCCGGACCCGGAATCAGGCTGCCGGGATTCGCCGAAGGCCAAGAAACACCCTCCCCACGGCCAGGCCCGCCCCGGGCGGGTCAAGAGAACATCTTCCTCCGGGAGACGTCTCCCCCGCCGCCGGGGCACGGAAACGGGCGCATCACACAGACCGCGCACGCGCAACGAGCCCGCCGTGTCTCAGACGAGCATCGAGTCGATGGCGACGGCCAGGAAGAGCAGCGCCAGATAGGCGTTGGACCAGTGGAAGAAGCGCATCGGGCGCAGGTCGACACCGGTCTTGCCCGCGTTGACCCGGGCCATGAGGCGGTGGACCTCCCACAGGCAGGCGGCGCCGAGGACGACGGCCACCGCGGGGTAGAGAAGGGTGGTCCCGGCCACCGGCCACAGCAGCAGCGAGCACAACACCGTGGCCCAGGTGTAGACGATGCTCTCCAGCACCACGCGACGCTCGGTGGCGACCACGGGGAGCATGGGCACCTTCGCCGCCGCGTAGTCCTCCTTGTAGCGCATCGCGAGGGTCCAGGTGTGCGGCGGCGTCCAGAAGAACACCACGCCGAAGAGCACCACGGGGGCCCAGTCGAGGCGGCCGGTGACGCCCGCCCAGCCGATCAGCACCGGCATGCAGCCGGCAAGCCCTCCCCACACCACGTTCTGCGAGGTCCGGCGCTTGAGGATCATCGAGTAGACGAGCACGTAGAACAGGTTGGCGGCCAGTGACAGGCCCGCGGCGAGCCAGTTCACCGTCAGGCCGAGTCCAAGGGTGGACACCACCCCGAGGATGATCCCGAAGATCAGCGCGTTCGTCGGCGGCACCAGGTCGCGGGCGAGCGGGCGGCGCCGGGTGCGGCGCATGGCGGCGTCGATGTCGCGGTCGATGTAGCAGTTCAACGCGTTCGCGCTGCCGGCCGACAGGGTGCCGAACACCAGGGTGTTGACGGCGATCCACAGCGGCGGCAGCCCCTTGGCGGCCAGGAACATCACCGGCAGCGTCGTGATCAGCAGCAACTCGATGATCCGCGGCTTCGTGAGGGCGACGTACGCCTTCACGACGTCGCCGAAGGAGCGCGGCACGGCCTCGGTGGCCGTGCCCGCCTCGGGCGGGGCCGTCGATTGCTTGTCGGTGAGCACCATCTAAGGCGCTTCCAGCACGTGCGGGGTCAACGCGTAACCTCTGAATAGAGCGGATCCGTGAATGCGGGCACCAGCCGGCCCTGAGAACTCACTGTAGTTGCAGGGGAGGCCGGTCCCGGCACGGGGTGCGGAAGCGGCGCGCGGGGACTCCCCAGGGAGACGCGCCGCCTGCGGATCCCACGGACCCGTCTCGGGTCGACCTACGCCCCGGTAGCCAGGTCGAACCCGTTAGGGTCCGGTGTGGGCGGGAAATACCAGACCGGCGCCACCATCACACGATTAGATCCGGAGATCGAGCACTTGAGCACTGAACTCGTGCCAGCCCTCGAATGGAGCGACCTGGACCGCCGCGCGGTCGACGTCGTACGGACCCTGGCCATGGACGCGGTAGAGAAGGCGGGATCGGGTCACCCCGGCACCGCGATGAGCCTGGCGCCGGCCGCCTACCTGCTGTTCCAGCGGGTGATGCGGCATGACCCGTCAGATCCTTCGTGGGTGGGCCGTGACCGGTTCGTCCTTTCAGCGGGTCACAGCAGCCTGACCCTTTATATCCAGCTCTTCCTTTCGGGCTACGGCCTGAGCCTGGACGACATCAAGGGTCTCCGCCAGTGGGAGAGCCTCACGCCCGGCCACCCCGAGCACGGCCACACCGTCGGCGTCGAGACCACGACGGGCCCGCTCGGCCAGGGTCTGGGCAACGCGGTCGGCATGGCGATGGCCGCCCGCCGCGAGCGCGGCCTGTTCGACCCGGACGCCGCTCCGGGCGCGAGCCCGTTCGACCACAACATCTGGTGCATCGCCTCCGAGGGTGACATCGAGGAGGGCATCAGCCACGAGGTGAGCGCCCTCGCGGCCCACCAGAAGCTGGGCAACCTCACCGTCGTCTTCGACAGCAACCACATCTCGATCGAGGACGACACCCAGATCGCGCTCAGCGAGGACATCGTCGCGCGCTACGAGGCGTACGGGTGGCACACCCAGACCGTCGACTGGACGCAGACGGGCGATTACGTCGAGGACGTCCAGGCGCTGTACGAGGCCCTGGAGGCCGCCCGCGCCGAGACCGGCAGGCCGTCGTTCATCCGGCTGCGCACGATCATCGGCTGGCCCGCGCCCAACAAGCAGAACACCGGCAAGATCCACGGCTCGGCGCTGGGCGCCGACGAGGTCGCCGCCACCAAGAAGGTCCTGGGCTTCGACGTCGAGAAGAGCTTCGACGTCCCCTCCGAGGTTCTGGAGCACGCCCGCGAGGTCGTCGAGCGCGGCCGGGCCGTGCGGGCGGAGTGGGACAGGCTCTACCAGAGCTGGCGTGAGGCCAACCCCGAGCGCGCCGCCGAGTTCGACCGCATCTCCGCGCGGCGGCTTCCCGCGGGCTGGACCGAGGCACTGCCGATCTTCGAGGCCGGCGCCTCCGTCGCCACCCGCAAGGCCTCCGGCGAGGTGCTCAGCGCCCTCGCGCCGGTGCTGCCCGAGCTGTGGGGCGGCTCGGCCGACCTGGCCGAGTCCAACAACACCACGATGAAGGGCGAGCCGTCCTTCATCCCCGAGGAGTTCCAGACCAAGGGCTTCCCCGGCGGCCCCTACGGCCGCACGCTGCACTTCGGCATCCGTGAGCACGGCATGGGCGCGATCCTCAACGGCATCGCGCTGCACGGCGGCACCCGCCCGTACGGCGGCACGTTCCTGGTGTTCAGCGACTACATGCGCCCGGCCGTGCGGCTGGCGGCGCTGATGAAACTGCCCGTCATCTACGTGTGGACGCACGACTCCATCGGCCTGGGCGAGGACGGCCCGACGCACCAGCCCATCGAGCACCTGTGGGCGCTGCGCGCCATCCCTGGTCTCGACGTGGTCCGCCCGGCCGACGCCAACGAGACGGCCGCCGCCTGGCAGGTTGTGCTTGAGCACGACGACCGCCCGGCCGCGCTGGCGCTGACCCGCCAGAACCTCCCGGTCTACGAGGGCACCGGCGACGCCGGCAAGGTCGCCCGCGGCGGTTACGTCCTGCGGGACGCCTCCAACGGGCAGCCCTCGGTGATCCTGATCGGTACCGGCTCCGAGGTCGAGCTGGCCGTCGAGGCCCGCGAGCTCCTCGAGGCGGAGGGCATCGCCACCCGGGTCGTGTCGATGCCGTGCGTGGAGTGGTTCCACGCCCAGGACGCGGCCTACCGGCAGACGGTGCTGCCGTCGACGGTGCGCGCGCGCGTGGCGGTGGAGGCGGGAATCGCGCTGGGCTGGCGGGAGTTCGTGGGAGACGAGGGTGTGGTGGTGAGCCTGGAGCACTTCGGTGCCTCGGCCCCCTACAAGACCCTCTACGAGCAGTTCGGCCTGACCGCCGAGCGCGTGGCGGCCGCCGCCAAGGCGAGCCTCGCCAAGACCGGAGCCGACAAGGGCGAGACGACGGGAAACTGATCATGAGTGAGATCCTGAAGAAGCTCTCCGAGCAGGGTGTCTCCATCTGGTTGGACGACATCAGCCGCGAGCGCCTGCGCACGGGCAACCTGCAGTCCCTCATCCGCGACAAGCACGTGGTCGGCGTCACCTCCAACCCGACGATCTTCGCGTCGGCGCTGAGCAAGGGCGACGCCTACGACGGTCAGCTGCACGACCTGAAGATCCGCGGTGTCGACGTGGAGGAGGCCGTACGGGCGATCACCACCTACGACATCCGCTGGGCCGCCGACGTGCTGCGGCCGGTCTACGACGCCACCGGCCAGGTGGACGGCCGGGTGTCGATCGAGGTCGACCCCCGCCTGTCCAAGGACACCGACAAGACCGTCGCCGAGGCGCGCGCGCTGTGGTGGCTGGTCGACCGGCCCAACCTGTTCATCAAGATCCCCGCGACCGTCGAGGGCCTGCCCGCGATCACGCAGGCGATCTCCGAGGGCATCAGCGTCAACGTCACGCTGATCTTCTCCCTTGAGCGCTACCGCGCCGTGATGGACGCCTGGCTGACCGGCCTGGAGAAGGCCAAGGAGTCCGGCCTGGACCTGTCGGCCATCGAGTCGGTCGCCTCGTTCTTCGTCAGCCGCGTGGACGGCGAGATCGACAAGCGCCTGGACAAGATCGGCACCCCCGAGGCGCTGGCGCTGAGGGGCAAGGCCGCGGTCGCCAACGCCCGCCTGGCCTTCGCCGCCTTCGAGGAGGTTGTCGCCTCCCCGCGCTGGCAGGCGCTGGCCGCGGTCGGCGCGCGGGCGCAGCGCCCGCTGTGGGCCTCCACCGGGACCAAGAACCCCGACTACCCCGACACCCTCTACGTCGACGAGCTGGTCACCTCCGGCACGGTCAACACGATGCCGGAGAAGACCCTGGAGGCCACGGCCGACCACGGCGACATCACCGGTGACAGGGTCCGCTCCTCCTATGAGGAGTCCTGGAACACCATGGCGGCGCTCAAGGACGTCGGCATCGACTACGACGACGTCGTGCGTTTCCTGGAGGAGGACGGCCTGAACAAGTTCGAGGCCTCCTGGAAAGAGCTGCTGGAGACCGTCTCCTCCGAGCTGAAGAAGGCGTGAGGCCCTATATGTCAGTGTCCGTGACGTTCAGCGAGGACGACTTCACCGAGCAGGCCGCGGAGACGGCAGGGCAGCTCGCGGCCGAAGGGGTCCCCCAGGCCCTCGCCTCCGGCGACTCCACCCTGTGGGGCCCGGAGGCCGAGGCCGAGGCGGCGATCCGCCTCGGCTGGCTCAACCTCCCGCTGACGAGCAGGCATCTGCTCCCCGAGATCGGCGCGCTGGTGGAGCGGGCCCGCGCCGAGGGCCTGGACCACGTGGTCCTGGCCGGCATGGGTGGCTCCTCCCTCGCCCCCGAGGTCATCACCGCCTCCGCCGACGTGCCTCTCACCGTTCTCGACACCACCGACCCCGGCCAGGTGCGCCGCGCGCTTGAGGATCGGCTGGAGAACACGATCCTGGTCGTCGCGAGCAAGAGCGGCGGCACGGTCGAGACCGACAGCCACCGGCGGATCTACGAGAAGGCCTTCCGCGACGCCGGGATCGACCCGGCGAAAAGGATCGTCGTCGTCACCGACCCCGGCTCGCCCCTGGAGGCGAGCGCCCGCGAGGCGGGCTACCAGGTGATCCTCGCCGACCCGAACGTGGGCGGCCGCTACAGCGCTCTGACGGCGTTCGGCCTGGTGCCCAGCGCGCTGGCGGGCGCCGACGTCGAGCGGTTGCTCGACGACGCGGCCGAGGTGTCGCCGCTGCTGTCGCGGACCGAGGGCAACCCCGGCCTCGACCTCGGCGCCGCCCTGGGCGCCGCCGCCGCGGCCGGGCGCGACAAGCTCGTGATCGAGGACAGCCTGTCGGAGATCAACGGCCTGCCCGACTGGATCGAACAGCTGGTCGCCGAGTCCACCGGCAAGTCCGGCAAGGGCATCCTGCCCGTCGTGGGCGCCGACCCCGGTGACGCCGACGACGAGCTGCTCGCCGGGATCGACACCGACGGCGTCGTGACCGTCGCCGGCCCGCTGGGCGCGCAGTTCCTCGTCTGGGAGTACGCCACGGCCGTCGCGGGCCGCGTCCTCGGCATCGACCCGTTCAACCAGCCGAACGTGGCCGAGTCCAAGGAGAACACCGCCAAGCTGCTCGACCAGGCCGAGCTGCCGGTCGGCACCCCGCTCCTGGTCGACGGCCCGGTGGAGGTGTACGGCGAGTTCCCCGGCTCCGACGACGTCAAGGACCTGTCGGACGTGTTCACCCGGCTGCTTGAGGCGATCCCCGAGCGCGGCTACCTCGCGGTGATGGCCTACCTCGACCGTGAGGCGGCCTTCGACGCCCCCTACGCCGAGGGCGCCTCGTTCGAGGAGATGACGGACGTGTGGAGCGGGGCCGACCCGGCCACGCTGCGCGGGCTGCTCGCCGTCCGCACCGACCGCCCGGTCACCTTCGGCTGGGGTCCCCGCTTTCTGCACTCCACCGGCCAGTACCACAAGGGCGGCCCGCAGAACGGGGTGTTCCTGCAGATCACCGGCGCGGTCGAGGAGGACGTCGAGGTCCCCGGCAAGCCCTACACCCTGGGCCGGCTCCAGCTCGCCCAGGCCCTGGGCGACCTGGGCGCGCTCGCCAGCCGCGGGCGTCCCGCCGTACGGCTGCACCTGACCGACCGCGCGGCCGGGGTCGCGCGCCTGCTCGCCGCCTCGCGGGAGGTCTGATGGGCCGCCGGAGGTTCGCATGAGCAAGGAGAGCTCCCGGGCGGACGACGCGGCCGGTGCCTCGGCACCGGCCGCCGGCACGGCCGCCCCCGCGGCGGACGCGCCGGGGGAGAGCACGCCCACGACCGCCACGGCCACCGACGTCGCGACCGTGAGCGTCACCGATGCCATGATCGAGGCCAACCCGCTGCGCGACCCGAGCGACAAGCGCCTGCCGCGCGTGGCCGGGCCGTGCGTGCTGGTGCTGTTCGGCGTGACCGGCGACCTGGCACGCAAGAAGCTGCTTCCCGCCATCTACGACCTGGCCAACCGCGGGCTGCTGCCCCCAGGCTTCTCCCTCGTCGGCTTCGCCCGCCGCGACTGGAAGGACCAGGACTTCGCGCAGCTGACCCACGACGCGGTCAAGGAGCACGCGCGGACGCCGTTTCGCGAGGAGGTCTGGAAGCAGCTGTCGGAGGGCATCTTCTTCTGCCGCGGCGAGTTCACCGACGACGGTGCGTTCGACGCGCTGTCGATGATGCTCAAGGAGATCGACCAGACCCGGGGCACCGGCGGCAACTACGGCTTCTACCTCTCGGTGCCGCCGAAGTTCTTCCCGGTCGTGGTCCAGCAGCTGAAGCGGACCGGCCTGGCCGACGGCCCCGCCGGGTCCTGGCGCCGGGTGGTGATCGAGAAGCCCTTCGGGCACGACCTGCGCAGCGCCCAGGAGCTCAACGCGATCACCAGCGCGGTCTTCCCCGAGAGCTCGGTGTTCCGCATAGACCACTACCTGGGCAAGGAGACCGTCCAGAACATCCTCGCGCTGCGGTTCGCCAACAGCCTGTTCGAGCCGATCTGGAACCGTGGTTACGTCGACCACGTGCAGATCACGATGGCCGAGGACATCGGCATCGGGGGCCGGGCGGGTTACTACGACGGCATCGGCGCGGCCCGCGACGTGATCCAGAACCACCTGCTGCAACTGCTCGCCCTCGTCGGCATGGAGGACCCGACCTCGTTCGGGGCCGACTCGCTGCGCAGGGAGAAGGAGAAGGTCCTCAACGCGGTGCGGCTGCCGTCGGACCTGTCCAAGGCCACCGCGCGCGGCCGTTACGGACCCGGCTGGCAGGGCGGCGAGCCGGTGATCGGCTACACCCAGGAGGAGGGCATCCCGCCCGACTCGATCACCGAGACCTACGCGGCCATCAAGGTGGAGATCGCCAACCGGCGCTGGGCCGGGGTGCCGTTCTACCTGCGCACCGGCAAGCGGCTCGGCCGCCGGGTCACCGAGGTGGCCGTGGTGTTCCAGCGGGCGCCGCACCTGCCGTTCAGCAAGGACGACACCGAGATCCTCGGGCAGAACGCCCTCGTCATCCGGGTCCAGCCCGACGAGGGCATCACGGTGCGCTTCGGCTCCAAGGTGCCGGGCACCGCGATGGAGGTGAGGGACGTCTCGATGGACTTCGCCTACGGCGAGTCGTTCATGGAGTCCTCCCCCGAGGCCTACGAGCGGCTGCTGCTGGACGTGCTGATCGGCGACCCGCCGCTCTTCCCGCACCAGCGCGAGGTCGAGCTGTCGTGGAAGATCCTCGACCCGATCGAGGACTTCTGGAGCTCCCAGGGCCCGCCGCAGGAGTATCCCTCGGGCACGTGGGGACCGGCCTCGGCCGACGAGATGATGGCCCGCGACGGGCGCGTCTGGAGGCGGCTGTAGATGACCAGCTTCATGCTCAGCGGCACGACCGCCTCGAAGATCTCCTCACAGCTCACCCACCTGCGCCACCAGATGGGCACCCCGGCGGTCGGCATGGTGCTCACCCTCGTGGTGGTCTGCGGTGAGAGCGACCAGTACGACGCGGTCCGGGCCGCGACCGAGGCCGCGAGGGAGCACCCCTCGCGGATCCTCGTCGTCATCCCCCGCGACGCCGAGGAGCCGAACCGGCTCGACGCCGAGATCCGGTTCGGCGAGTCGACCCCGGGCGAGGTGATCCTGCTGCGCCTGTACGGGGAGCTGACCAGGCACGCCGACTCGGTCGTCAGCCCGCTGCTGCTCACCGACACCCCGGTGGTGGCCTGGTGGCCCACCGACGGCCCCGAGGTGCCGTCCAAGGACCCGATCGGCATGCTGGCCCAGCGTCGCATCATCGACGCGCGGTCGGCGTCCGACCCGGTCAAGGCGATCACCGGCCGGGCCCACGGTTACGTGCCCGGCGACACCGATCTGGCCTGGACCCGGCTGACGACGTGGCGGAGCCTGCTGGCCGCCGCGTTCGACCAGCCGGTGGGCAAGGTCAAGCGGGGCGTCATCGAGGCCGTGCCCGGCCATGCCAGCGCCCTGCTGCTCGCGGCCTGGCTCGGCGAGCG
>Ga0233377_1000071_pt1 | contig 68247 bp, 57 predicted proteins | sample ElkDunMinimDraft_6_FD_191540 | JGI IMG/M metagenome (GOLD analysis project Ga0233377, IMG submission 191540) | Fecal eukaryotic communites from dung pellets of Tule Elk in California, USA - Elk Dung E36 | ecosystem: Host-associated > Mammals > Digestive system > Large intestine > Fecal | place...
AGCCGCGCCGTCGCTGGCGGCTGGGCGATGCCGTCGACCTGGACCAGTTCGGCGTCAATCTGTTGCATCTCCCCGACGGCGCCTGGACCAGCCAGCGCCATTGGCATGAGGCCGAGGACGAGTTCGTCTGGGTCCTGTCGGGCGAAGTGGTCCTGATCGAAGACGACGGCGAGACCGTGTTGACCGCCGGCGACTGCGCGGGCTTCAAGGCGGGCGTGCCCAACGGCCACAGAATCGAGAACCGCTCCGGCGCCGAAGCCGTCCTGCTGGAGGTCGGAACCCGCGCGCCGCAAACCGACGCCTGCGACTACCCCGACATCGACATGGTCCTGCCGAAAGGCGCGGACCGCTATTTCCACCGGGACGGGACGCCCTATCCCCCGATCAAAAGACGCACGTGACCGAGACGATAGAGACCGCCGAGCCCTTGTCGCCGCCCCCGCCGCCTGAAGCCCCCTCGAGTCCCTGGGCCATCCGCGATTTCCGTCTGCTGTGGCTGGGGCGGGTGCTGGCGGTGCTGGCCATCCAGATCCAGTCGTCGGCCCTGTTGTGGCAGGTCTATGAGATCGCCCGCCGCGACCACCCGATCGCCGAGGCCAGCCTGTATCTGGGGCTGGTGGGGCTGTGCCAGTTCCTGCCTTTGCTGGCTTTCACCCTTCCCGCCGGGGCCATGGCCGACCGGCGCGACCGCAAGCACACAGTGACGATCTCCATCTTTGTTGAGGGCGCCTGCGCTCTGGCCTTCCTGGCCATGGCCTGGGCGCATGATCAGAATGGCTGGGTTCCGCCGCTCTGGGCTCTGCTGGCCGTCGCCGCCGTGTTCGGCGCGGCGCGCGCCTTCCTGGCCCCTGCCAGCCAGGCCTTCCTGCCGATGGTGGTGGGACGAAAGGCCCTGCCGCCCGCCATTGCGGCCCAGTCCATCGCCTTCCAGACCGGCGCCATCGCCGGACCGGCGCTGGGCGGCCTGATTGTCGGCAAGGCCGTGCCCCTGGCCTACGCCTCGGCTCTGGCCCTGTTCATCCTGGCGGCGGCCTGTTTCATGATGATCCGCACGCGCGGCAAGCCGGAGTTCAGGGATGACGGCGTTTCCCCCGTCGCCCTGGTCAAGGAAGGCCTCGGCTATGTCTGGCGGACCAAGATCGTGCTGGGCGCCATTTCGCTGGATCTGGTGGTGGTGTTGCTGGCGGGCGTGGCCCTGCTGACGCCGATTTTCGCGCGCGACATCCTGCATGTTGGGGCTGAGGGTTTCGGCCTGCTGCGGGCCTCATTCGGCGTCGGCGCCCTGCTGGTGGCGCTGTATCTGAGCCGCTTCCCCATCGTGAAGCATGGCGGTCGCTGGATGTTCGCGGCGGTGGCCGTTTTCGGCCTGTGCACCCTGACCTTCGGCCTGTCGCACTGGGTCTGGCTCAGCGCGCTGGCGCTGTTCGTCGGCGGCGGGGCGGACATGATCAGCGTCAACATCCGCCAGACCCTGATCCAGCTGGCCACGCCCGATCACATGCGCGGGCGGGTGTCGTCGGTCTCAATGCTGTTCATCGGCGCTTCCAACGAACTGGGCGAGGCCTATTCCGGCGTCATGGTGCGTTTGCTGGGGCCGGTGGGCGCAGCGGTCTTCGGCGGCTTCGGCGCCCTGGCCGCGACGGGCATTTGGGCCAAGGTGTTCCCGAGCCTCAGGAAAGCGGATCGGCTGACGTGAGCCCCGTATTCTCCCTCCCCCTCCGGGGGAGGGATGTCGGCGCGTCAGCGACGACAGGGTGGGAGGGGTTCGGCGACACGGAGAACGGCTCCTGCTTTGCCCTGGCCCTCCCCACCCGGTCGCTGTGCGACCACCCTCCCCCGGGAGGGGGAGGGAGAAGGGGGCGTTAACTCACCACGGTCTGAAATGCTTCGACAGCTTCAGCCCCTGGCTCTGGTAGTGGCTGCCGCCTTCACCATACAGGCGGGTGGGACGTTCCGTCAGGGGCTCATAGACCAGACGGGCGACGATCTGGCCGTGTTCCAACAGGAAGGGGGTGTCGTGGGTGCGGACCTCCAGCACGCCCTTGGACCCTGCGCCGTGCGCCTCGTCCGTGCCGAAGCCTGGGTCGAAGAAGCCGGCGTAGTGGACGCGGAACTCGCCCACCGACGGGTCGATGGGCGTCATCTCCGCGGCCTGATCGACCGGGATCTCCACATCGTCGGATGAGGCCAGGATGTAGAACTCGCCCGGATCCAGCAGCAGTTCGCCGCGACGGAGCGTCAGCGGCTCCCAGAAGTCGCGCGGGTCGTGGCCGTCGATGTGGTCCATGTTGACGACGCCCGCGTGGCGACGGCCACGATAGCCGACGATGCCGTTATCGCCCGCCTGAAGATCGACGCCGACGCTGCGGGTCTCCAGCTTGGGCGGCTCGCCCGCCTTGAGACGCAGCTGGTTCAAACGTGTGCCCGGCTTGACCAGGATGGAGAAGGTCTGGGGCGCGATCTCCATATAGAGTGGGCCTTCATAGCCTTCCTCGACATCGTCGAACGATCCGCCCCGGTCGGTCAGCAGGCGCACGAAGACATCGACCCGCCCGGTCGAGCTTTTTGGATTGGCCCGGGCGATCAGGCCCTTGGGCAGGGTCAGCCGTTCCTGCAGTCGGGCGATGTAGACGCAGCCCTTTTCCAGCACATAGCCGCCCGACAGGTCGATGGCGTGCATGGAGACGTCGGCGATGCGGTCCTCGACCTTGCGCTGGCCCGGCAGGAAGCTGGCGCGCACCCGCCAGGCCTGGTCGGACAGGCGCAGGTCCAGACTGGCCGGTTGGACCTGATCGGTGTCAAAGGGAGTGTCGGACCGGATGGCGCCCGTGGCGATCAGGGTCTCGATGGATTGGCAGGGCAGGATGCCGGCGGCGGAGAGGTCGATAGTGGTCATGGTTCCGGCTTACACGAATTCGCGCGCCGTCTCCTCCTCTCGCGCGTGACGTCTTGACCTCACCCGGAGTTCCGCGACCATGGGGCATGCACGACACGCCTGCCTATGAAACCGAGACCGACGGCATACTGGTCCGCGTCCGCCCCAGCTATCTGGCTGGCCAGTCCGACCCCGAGGCCGGACGCTGGGTCTGGGCCTATCAGGTCGAGATCGTCAATCTGACCGGGGTGGCGGTGCAGTTGATCTCGCGCCGCTGGATCATCACCGACGCGCTCGGCCATGTGGAGGAGGTGAAGGGCCCCGGCGTCGTCGGCGAACAGCCGACCATCCAGCCGGGCGCCAGCTACACCTACGCTTCGGGCTGCCCGCTGACGACGGCGTCGGGCTCCATGGTCGGTGCCTATGACATGATCGACGACGCAGGCCGCCGTTTCGAAGCCGCCATCCCGGCCTTCAGCCTGGATGTGCCGGGCCAGAAGCGGGTGCTGAACTAGGCCCGCAGGCCTCGGATGCGTCTGGCGCGGGCTTCTTGCGGCCCATGGTCCAGTTGGACATCAACCGCACCTTCGGATTCGGCGCGCACCAGATTTCTCCGGTTTCGGTGATGGCTGTGACCCAGATCAGATTGTGTTCCTGACCATAGTCGATGACGGCGATGGCGTAGCCTTCCCCCTTGTCCAGAACGCGGATGGGCAGGGCGGGGTCGAGTTGTGTGAACGTCATTGCGCCTCCTGTGCGGGAAACGCTCCATCCGTGCGGGAGTTGCCGGGTGAAAATACGCAAGGGCGCTTCAACGCCGACCGGGCGTCGGCGATCGCTCGCCGCTCTCATGGCGCGATGGACGAAGCGAATGAGGAGAAAGGAATGGTGGACGCGACAGGGATTGAACCTGTGACCCCCTCGATGTCAACGAGGTGCTCTCCCGCTGAGCTACGCATCCGCCAAGACGGTTCCGAACAGGTTCGGAACGGGAAGGAGGGGTCTATAGCTCACCCTTTGCGGTGACTGCAAGGGCGAAACATAGGCCATTTGACGCCGAATATAGACAGGGGGCCTTCGCGGGTGGATTCAGGCTGCGGTGACCATCTTTTCGACCTCGCCGACCAGGTCGCGCAGGTGGACGGGCTTGGACAGGACCTTGGCCTGGGGGCTGGCCTGGGCGGCAGTCAGGGCCACGGCGGCGAAGCCGGTGATGAACATGATGCGGATGCCGGGTTGGCGGGCGGCCGCGACACGGGCCACCTCTATGCCGTCGGCGCCGGGCATGACGATGTCGGTCAGCAGCAGGTCCCACGGTCCCTGGTCCAGGGCGTCGATGGCGTCGTCGCCGTTCTCGCAATCGACCACGGAATGCCCGGCCTTCTCCAGCGCCCGGGTCAGGAACCCGCGCAGGGAGTTGTCGTCTTCGGCCAGAAGGATACGCGCCATGTGAGATTTCGCCCCGTCGTTCGTGATCCTGACGCTAGGCCGGAAGGGTGAATCCCGCGTGAAAATCACCGGTCCGGGTCGATCGTGCCTGTGGACTGTCCGCCGGTCCTTCTATGGCGCGTGGTCCAAAAACCAGTCTATGCCTCAACCATGGTCAAGGTCGAGGATGGCGCGCCGGGCGCGGATGATGGAGAGGCGGCGTTCAGCGTCGTCGCGCCCCAACAGCCAGGCTGCTTTGTCTTCGCCTCGCCCCATTCCGGCCTGGTCTATCCGCCCGACATGGAGGCCTCGCCGCATCTGGATGAGGCGGGGCTGCGCAGCGCCGAGGACGGCCTGGTCGACCGGCTGATCGCCTCGGGGCCAGCGCAGGGGGCGGCGTTGATCACCGCCGGCGTGGGGCGGGCCTATGTCGATCTGAACCGCGACGCCGGCGACCTTGACCCCGAGCTGATCGACGGCCTGGGCGAGGGCGCGGGCAGTCTGCGCACGGCGGCCGGATACGGCGTCATCCCCCGTCTGAGCGGCGATGGGCGCCGTCTCTATGACCGGCGGCTGTCGCTTGAGGAGGCGCAAGGGCGGATCGCGCGGGTGCATCGCCCTTATCACACCGCCCTGGCTGACTTGATGCAGGGCGCGCGCGAACGACATGGGTCGGCGGTGCTGGTCGACTGGCACTCCATGCCCTCGCGGGTGACGCGCTCCAGCCCGGCGGCGCGCGGGGTGGACGTCATCCTGGGCGACAGGCATGGCTCCAGCTGTGATCCCGCGCTGACACGGCGTCTGCGGGCCCGGTTCGAGGCCCTGGGCTGGCGCGTGGCTCTGAACCATCCCTATGCGGGCGGCTGGACCACCCAGGTCTGGGGACGCCCGGAGGAGGGCTTCCACGCCATCCAGATCGAACTGGATCGGGGGCTTTATCTGGACGAGGCTACTCGCCTGCCGAACCGGGGCTGGTCGCGCTGTGAGCGCGGCGTGACGGGCGTCATCGCCGACCTTCTGGTCTCGGAAACCTGAGCTCCGGACAGAAAAAAAGCCGCGCCCGGAGGCGCGGCATGAAAGTCTATAGGGAGGAAACGCCCAGAAAGGGCAAGACGCCTCGCGGCGTCGAAAATGAAGTTAGGTTGCAGCGCACAAATCGTCAACCGTCCATTTCGCAGTTGCGTTCACGCCTTGTAACGGGCTGCTGCGGGATCAGGGACGTTCCAGCAGTCTGCGGGCCCCGCGGATGGCCCTGGCCGCCGGCGACGCCGCCTGCCGCCACAGCAACAATCCTGTGATCGCGCCGACGCCCAGGGCCAGCCACAGGGGGCCGAACAGCCAGGCCGCCGCCGCTAGGGCGAAATAATAGCCTCTGACGCCCTGGTTGAACGCGCTCAGCGCCGGGTTCAGCAGATTGGCTGCGGCTTCGCCCAGCGCCAGCCGGTCGGCCTCGACGTGCATTTCGGGCGCCGCCCCGATCAGGGCCAGGGTGTAGTTGAGCTGACGGATCGCCCAGATGAAGTCCAGCAGGCCCCGCGCCAGGCACAGCAGCACCAGCGCCATCTTCGCCTCCATCAGCCGGGGCGAAACCTGTTCGGCCCCGACAGTGGTGAAGCCCTGCAACGCCGTCTCGCCGCCGAACAGCACGCTGGCGACTGCGGCGATCAGAAGCAGGCTGGTCGAGGCAAAGAAGCTGGCGGTGTTGATCGAATGGCCCATCAACTGGCTGTCGACCAGGCGCATTTCGCGGTGGGTCATGGCGGTCATCCAGACACGCCGGACCAGGACCATGTCGTCGTTCAGGGTGCCGCTGCGCCGGGCCATCAGCTTCAGCAGCGGCCCATAGCCCAGCCAGCACAACAGGAAGAGGGCCACGGCCAGGCTGTCCAACAGGGTCATCGCGGTCTCCGCTTGCGGGCGTCTTCTGGCGTTTTCATCGTCGTGACGCTGTCTTGGCGCTCACGCAAGTCCGCCGCGCTCGCGCCTTGCCTATGAGGCCGACGGAGCTTATCACGCCTGCCTCTCTTTCGCAGTCGCACAAAGCCGAGACCGTCATGAACATCGACGCCATCCCCGTCGGCCCCAATCCGCCCTGGGACCTGAACGTCATCATCGAGATCCCGCAGGGCGGCCTGCCGGTCAAATATGAGATGGACAAGGACTCCGGCGCCCTGTTCGTCGACCGCTTCCTGCACACCGCCATGTATTATCCGGGCAACTACGGCTTCGTGCCGCACACCCTGGCCGACGACGGCGACCCCTGCGATGTCATGGTGCTGAACCCTTCGCCGGTGGTGCCGGGCTGCGTCATCCGCTGCCGCCCGATCGGTGTCCTGATGATGGAAGACGAAGCCGGCGGCGACGACAAGATTCTGGCCGTGCCGGTCGACAAGCTGAACCCCTACTACACCGACATCGCCTCCTATCGTCAGCTGCCCGCCATTCTGGTCGAGCAGATCGAGCACTTCTTCACCCGCTACAAGGATCTGGAGAAGAACAAGTCGGTGACGGTCAAGGGCTGGGGCGACGCCGGCAAGGCCGCTGAACTGATCGCCGACGGCATGCGCGCGCATGACGCCAAGCAGAAGGCCGAAGGCAAGGCCGCCAACGCCGCCTGATCCCGCCGGCGTCTGAAATAATTACGGGCGGTCGCCATGCGCGGCCGCCCTTTTTCGTGTCGAAGGATCAGGCCAGGGCGCGGGCGGCGGCCAGGTCGTCGGGGTTGTCGACAGACAGGGGGGCATCGTCGATGACGGCGGCCCAGATCTGCAGCCCCATCTCCAGCGCCCGCAGTTGCTCCAGCTTCTCGCGCTTCTCCAGCGGCGAGGGGGGGGCGGCGCAGAACCGCTCCAGGGCCGACCGGCGGTAGCCGTACAGGCCGATATGGCGCCACACCGGCGCGTCTCCATATAGGGTCGAACGGGTGAAATAGAGGGCGCGGCCGTGACGCTCGCCTTCGGACAGGGCGACGACGGCCTTGACCACATCGGGATTGTTTCTGTCCGACAGTTCCGCCTCGGGCGCGATCAGGGTGGCGATGTCGCATTGCGGCTCGCCGTGCAGCAGCGCCGCGCAGGCGGTGGCCAGGCCGGGATCGGCGAAGGGCATGTCGCCCTGCAGGTTGATCACGGAATCATGGGCTCCGTCCGGGTCTATGGCGTCCAGCGCGGCGCGGATGCGGTCGGAACCAGATGGCAGGTCGGGATCGGTCAGGACGGCGCGGCCGCCGACCGCCTCGATCGCGCTGACGATTTCCGCATCTCCGGCGGCGACGGCGACCGGCAGGCCTGATTTCACGGCCTGCTCCCAGGCCCGCACGATCATCGGTTTGCCGCCGATGTCAGCCAGCGGTTTGCCCGGCAGACGGGTCGCCGACATGCGAGCGGGAATCAATATCAGGGGATTCATGGGTGCGTCCTCAGCCCTGCGATGACAGGTCGCCCTGAAAGCGGGGACGGCCCGGTTGCGAAGGCCGCGCTAGCGTGTAAGACACGCCCACGCAAGACTATGCCGGAACGCGAAGGCGCTCCGGCGACTATCTATGGCCTATGGAACAGGATGCGACCCCACGCATGAGCGGCGACCTGAAGTGGAACAAGATTTTTGGCGCGGCCCTGGCCACCGCCTTTGTGATCATCGCCGTCCCGCAGGTGACCGGCATGATCTATCAGCAGAAGGCGCCCGAAAAGATGGGCTACTTCGTCGATGCGCCTGAAGAGGCCGCGGGCGGCGCCGCCGAGGCCGTGCTGCCGCCCGACTGGGGCACGGTCCTGCCCGCCGCCGACCTGGCTGCCGGTGAGGCCGCCTTTGCGCGCTGCCAGGCCTGCCACGATGTGCACGCGGGCGGCGCCGACAAGATCGGTCCGAACCTGTGGGGCGTCGTCGGCGGTCCTGTCATGCACCGCGCCGGCTTCGCCTATTCCGACGCCATGAAGGCGCACAAAGCCCAGGCCCCGACCTGGGGCTATGATGAGATGGACCAGTTCCTGACCGCACCGGGCCGCTACATCCCGGGCACCAAGATGTCCTTCGCCGGTCTGCGCGACACGCCGACCCGCATCAATCTGATCGCCTATCTGCGCAGCCAGGGTTCGGAAGGCTTCGCCATCCCCGCGCCCGATCCCGCCCGCCAGCCGGGCGCCGCTGCTCCGGCCGAGGCGCCCGCAGCCGATGGTGCTGCTGGTGATGCAGCGGCCGCGTCGGAGCCCGCAGCCGAAGAAGCCGCTCCCGCCGCCGGGGCCTGACCTCGCGCGCCGATACTGGTGCGGATATGAAATGAAGAAGCCGTCGAGGGCGACCTCGGCGGCTTTTTTGTTCGGTCGGGCTTTGCGTTTCGGTCAGATTACCAAACCGCAATGATTCCTTCCTTGCTTCGCGCAGGGCGCTGGCTAGGTTTTCCGCAGCGTGTCTGTTCAGGACCGGCCAACAGGGGAAACTTCATGTCCATCGTCAACCGCCTCGCCTTGCTGGGAGGCGTCGCCGCCAGCGTTATTCTCGCCGGTTCCGCCCAGGCTCAGAGCCCGGCGACCGCCGCCGCTGTCGCTCCGGCCGCCCAGTCGCGGGGCCAGCTGGCGCCTCTGCCGGACATCGACATCCCCTATACGAGGTTCGTGCTCAACAACGGTCTGACCGTGATCGTCCATGAGGATCACAAGGCCCCGATCGTGGCGGTGAACATCTGGTACCACGTCGGCTCGGCCAATGAGCCGCGCGGTCGTTCGGGCTTCGCCCACCTGTTTGAGCACCTGATGTTCAACGGGTCGGAGAATTTCAACGACGACTTCTTCAAGGGCACCCAGATCATGGGAGCCACCGACCAGAACGGCACCACCAACAACGACCGCACCAACTACTTCCAGAATGTGCCGACCTCGGCTCTGGACAGCCTGCTGTGGCTGGAAAGCGACCGCATGGGCCATCTGACCGGCGCCATCGACCAGGCCCGTCTGGATGAACAGCGCGGCGTCGTTCAGAACGAAAAGCGCCAGGGCGAGAACCAGCCTTATGGCCGTGTCTGGGATGCGATCACCAACGCCACCTACCCTGACGACCACCCCTACGGCCACACCGTCATCGGCTCGATGGAAGATCTGGACGCCGCCAGCATCGAGGACGTGCATGAGTGGTTCCGCACCTATTACGGCCCGGCCAACGCCACCATCGTCCTGGCGGGCGACATCACGCCCGAAGAGGCGCGCGCCAAGGTCGAACAGTATTTCGGTGATATCCCGCCCGGACCGCCCCTGACCCGTCCGACCCAGTGGATCGCCCGCATGCAGGGCGCGCAGCGTGAGGTCATGTACGACCGCGTCGGTCAACCGCGCGTCTACAAGATCTGGAACGTGCCCCCCGGCGGCGACGCCACCACCGACTATCTGGGCATGCTGGGTCAGGTGCTGTCGTCGGGCCGCAGCTCACGTCTGTACAACCGCTTGGTCATGCAGGACGAAACCGCCGTCAGCGTCAGCGCAGGTGTTTCGGAAGGCGCGATCGGCAGCCAGTTCCTGGTCATGGTGACGGCCAAGCCCGGCCAGGATCTGGCCGCGATCGAGGCCGTTGTCGATGAGGAGATGGCGCGTCTCCTGCGTGACGGCCCCACCGCCGAGGAGCTGGAACGGGCCCGCACCGTCGTCGGCGCCGGTCTGGTTCGTGGACTGGAGCGCATTGGCGGCTTCGGCGGCAAATCGGACCGTCTGGCCGAAAGCCAGGTCTTCCACGGCGACCCCGGCGCATGGCGCGAAGGCTATCAACGCCTGAACACCGCAACGCCGGCTGACCTGACCGCCGCCGGCCGTGCATGGCTGACCGATGGCAGCTACACTCTGGAAGTCCTGCCCTTCCCCGACTATGCGGCCGCCGCCACCGGCGCAGATCGATCCTCCATGCCATCGGCTGGCGCAGCCCCGGCTGCAGACTTCCCCGACTTCCAGCGGGCGCAGCTCTCGAACGGTCTGAAGATCATCCTGGCCCCGCGCACCGGCGTGCCGACGGTCAACATGAACCTGATCTTCGATGCAGGTTCCGCCGCCGATCCTGACGGCAAGGAAGGCCTGGCCGCGCTGACGCCGTCGGTCATGACCAATGGCACTGAGCGTCTGAACGCGTTCGAGATCAGTGACAGGCTGCAACTGCTCGGCGCCGGCATCGGCGGAGGCTCCAGCGTCGAGTCGACCTCCATGAGCCTGTCGGCCCTGGCCAACCGGCTGGAGCCGTCTCTGGCCCTGTTTGCCGACGTCCTGCTGCATCCGGCCTTCCGTCCGGCGGACTTCAGCCGCACCCAGGCCCAGCAGGTCGCGGGCATCCAGCAGATGAACCGCAACCCCGGCGCCATCGCCAACCGGGTCATGTCGGCCAGCCTCTACGGTCCCGACTCGCCCTATGGCCGCCCGTCGAACGGCGAGGAGAGCACCGTCCAGGCGCTGACGCCTGCTGACGCACAGGCCTTCCATCAGGCCTGGATGCGTCCCGACAACGCCACACTGGTGGTTGTCGGCGACATCACCATGGCCGAACTGCAGCCGGCGCTGGAGCGGGCCTTCGCCCAATGGCGTGCGCCGTCCACGCCGATCCCGGCGCGTGACGACCTGACCGCTGCAGCGCCCGCAGCCTCCGGGCCTCGCGTCCTGCTGGTGGACCGTCCCGGTCCGCAGTCGAACATCCTGGCGGGTCGTCTGGCTCCGGCCTTCGACGCCGCCAGCGAGCCCCAGACCCAGTTGATGAACACCGCTCTCGGTGGCTCCTTCACCAGCCGGATCAATATGAACCTGCGTGAGGACAAGCACTGGTCCTACGGCGCCTCCAGCGGCATTCGTTCGTCGCTGGGCCAGCGGGCCTTCATCGCCTCGGCGGGCGTCCAGTCCGACAAGACCATCGAAAGTCTGGCCGAAATCCGCCGCGAGCTGTCCGATGTGGTTGGCGGACGACCGATGACCGATCAGGAGCTGGCGGCCTTCAAGACCAATCTGGTCCTGCGCATGGCCGGCGGCTGGGAGACCAATGGCGCTGTCGCCAATGATCTACAGCGCATGGTCGTCTACGGTCTGCCGGAGACCTATTTCGACGGCTACGCCCAAGCGATCAACGACGCTACGGCGACCTCGGTCTCGGCTGCGGCCCGGGCTGTGGTCGGCGACGGACCCACCACATGGGTCATCGTCGGCGATCGCGCCTCGATCGAGCCGCGCCTGCGTGAACTGGGTCTCGGCGAGGTCCAGGTCGTCGATGCGCGAGGCGTGCCGGTTCAGTAAGCCGACACAGACTGCGATGAATGAGGGGGCGGGGCCGGAGCGAAATCGGTTGAGTTGGACGCAGTCCAACTCGGCTCAGATTTCGCTCCAGCATGATGCTGGACCATTTTTTGGGTTCAGGCCGATTCGACCTGAACCCAAAATGGTCGAGAGACGGCGCCGCCCCCTTCGTCTGTCTCAGACCTTGTAGAAGTCGCGGTACCAGTCGACGAAGCGGCCTACGCCGATGTCGATAGCCGTCCCCGGCGAATAGCCCAGGGCCGCGCGGGTCTCGGTCACATCAGCCTCTGTTCGGGCCACGTCGCCGTCCTGGATCGGCATCATGTTCAACTGCGCCTTGACGCCCAGCGCCTGCTCCAGAACCTGGATGTATCGCATAAGCGGCTCGCGCCGACCGGCCCCCAGGTTCAGCACTCGCCACGGCGCTACGCCGCTGGTTGAGGGATCAGGGTCTTCGGACCGCCAGCTCAGATCGAGGGCCGCCGGCTTGTCCAGCGCCGCCACCACGCCATCGACGATGTCGTCGACATAGGTGAAATCCCGCTCCATCTGGCCGTGGCCGTAGACGTCGATGGGCAGGCCCTCCAGCATGGCTTTGGTGAATTTGAACAGCGCCATGTCCGGCCGACCCCACGGGCCATAGACGGTGAAGAATCGCAGAGCCGTCGAGGGAATGCCGAACAGATGGGCGTAGGAATGGGCCATCGCCTCATTGGCGATCTTGGTCGCCGCATAGACGGTCAGCGGATGGGCCACGCCCTTTTTCACCGAAAACGGCAGGGTGCCGTTGGCCCCGAAGGCCGAGCTGGTCGAGGCGAACACCAGACTGGACGCCTTCACCGCCCGCGCCCCCTCCAGAATGGTCAGGAAGCCGACGACGTTGGAATCGATGTAGCTCTCGGGCTGTTCCAGACTGTAGCGGACGCCCGCCTGGGCCCCCAGGTGGACGATGCGGCGGGGGCGTTCGCTGGCGAACAGGGCCGCCATGCCGTCGCGGTCGGCCAGATCCAGCGTGTGGTGGCGATAGCCGGGCTGGGCCAGCAGCCGGTCCAGACGCGCCTGTTTCAGCGCCGGATCATAATAGCTGTTGAGATTATCGACGCCGATCACGGTCTCGCCGCGCGCCAGCAGGCGCTGGGCGGTGTGAAAGCCGATGAAGCCGGCCGAACCGGTGACAAGGACGGGGTCTGGGTCGCTCATGGCCTTGCGATACCGCCGCCTGCGACAAACCGCCACTTCATTTCGCGAGACGCCGCAGGACCATCCCCTCGAGCGGGGCCAGTCCCCGGCGCAGCGTCGGGTCGGTGTTGACCGCCTTCAAGATGTGGAAATTCCCTTCCTGTCCGTGTTCGGCGACGTCATGACCAAGGTTGAAGACGCACAGGACGGTGTCGTCGGCATCATGGCGCTCAAAGGCCAGCATGGGCTCGGGCGTCTCGATCATACGCATGCCGCCGCGCTGCAGCACGGGCAGGGCGCGGCGCATGGCGATCAATTCGCGCGTCAACCTCAGCATGGAGCCCGGCTCCGACTCCTGACGATCCACCGCCAGATCGAGGTGGCGCGGATCGATCGGCAGCCATGGCTCGACCGTCGAGAATCCGGCGTAGGGCGCTCTGGACGACCAAGGCATGGGCGTCCTTGCCCCGTCGCGGCCCAGGGTGCGTGGCCAGTTGGCGATCGCCTCGGGATCACGCAGGCGGTCGAACGGCACCTCGCTCTGCGGCAGGCCCAGCTCTTCGCCCTGATAGAGGAAGGCGTTGCCGCGCAGGGATAGGAGCAACAGCATCATCAGCCGCGCCATCGCTTCGGGATCGCGCCCCTCGGCCCAGCGTGATGCGGCGCGCGGCGCATCGTGGTTGGAGAAGGCCCAGGACGGCCAGCCCTGACCCGCTTCGCCTGTCCACGGCGCTTGCGCCCGCCGCACCAGATCGGACGTCAGGGCGGGGGCGTAGAGGTAGTTGAAGCCATAGGCGCTGTTCAGATGGGCCTCACCTGCGGTGAAGGCCTGCATCTCCGGCTCGGCGTCGGGGCCGACCACCTCGGCGACGGTGAAGCGGTCGGGATACTGATCGGTCAGCGCCCGGATGCGACCCAGGAAGGCGGCGATCCCGGGCTGGGACTGGTTGTGCAGATGCAGTTGGAAATCAAAAGGCCGGGTGCGAGGCCCCGGCGGCGCGGGCGGATTATCGGTCAGGGCGGGATCGTGCAGGGCGAAGTTTATGGCGTCCAGTCGGAAACCGTCCACGCCCCGCTCCAGCCAGAACCGCACGATCTCCAGAAGAGCGTCCTGCACCGTGCCCTTGTGCAGGTTCAGTTGCGGCTGCTCGGGCAGGAAGTTGTGCATGTAATACTGACCGCGCCGCGCGTCCCAGGTCCAGGCGGGGCCGCCGAACACCGACTGCCAGTTGGATGGCGGCGACCCGTCGGCTTTGGCGTCGGCCCAGACATACCAGTCGCTCTTGTCGTTGGCGGTGTCTGCACGGCTGGCCTCGAACCAGGGGTGGCGGTCCGACGTGTGGGCGAAGACCAGATCCAGGATGACCTTCAGCTTCAGTTCGTGCGCCCGCGCGATCAGCCGGTCCAGATCGGCCAGACTGCCGAACAGGGGATCGACGCCGCAGTAATCGGAGACGTCGTAGCCGAAATCCTTCATCGGCGAGGGGAAGACGGGGGACAGCCAGATTCCATCGACGCCTAGCGACGCCACATGATCCAGATGGGCGATGATCCCGTTCAGGTCGCCGACACCGTCGCCGCCGCTGTCGGCGAAGCTGCGCGGATAGATCTGATACAGGACCGCGCCGCGCCACCAGGGCGCAGGGTCAGGCTTTTGGTCAGACTGGGTCATGCGCGCCTCCGCCGGTTTGTCAGCATAGGCATGCCGCGTGCGGCGAGGCTAGGCGGAGCGTCGCTGCGGCTTTTGTTCAGGCGGCAGGACGGATCTTTCGAGGATGGCGGCGCACAGGGCGAACAGGACCGCCAGCGTCGCTGTGCGTAATGGGTAGTCCACGGCCGAGTGGATGATCATGGCCAGCAGGGCGATGCTGGCTGCGCGCTGCAGATCCAGTTCCCGCGACGCCCCGGCGCGCCAGACCACCCACAGACGGCGACCATACCAGATCAGGAAGGCCAGGATCAGCGCGGCGCCCAGCCAGCCGGCTTCGAGCCAGGTCTCCAGATATTCGTTGTGAGCGTGGTTGTAGAACAGCGGCTCCAGCTGATCGAGGGGTTCTACCGAGCGGTAGACGGCGTCGAAACTGCCCATGCCTGTGCCCAGAGGGAGATAGCTGTCAGCAGCGCTGGCGACGATGGGCCAGGCCTCGAAGCGCTCTTCACGCACCGATGAATCGCTGAAACGCGCCATGATGGGCGGCAATGCGAACAGGGCGACAACGGCGACGGCGGCGACGCCCGTGCCCATCAGGGTCAGTAGGCCTGCCCCGGGCCTGCGGCGACTGGTGGCGATCCAGACTGCGAGCAGGCTCAGGATGAGGACGGGCGGTGTCAGAATCAATCCTGCGCGTGAACGGATCGCGGCCAGACCGATGATCGCCAGCCCCACGAAAAGCGCCGACAGCCACAGCATCATCCGCCCGCCATCGCGGCGTCGCAGGCTCGCTCCGCCCATGACGGCGGCGAAGGGAATCATCGACAGAAGCAGGGTCGCCAGATGGTTCCTGTTGGCGAAGAAGCCGACGATCACGCCAGGCCGGGTTGTGGCCCACGCGTAGAGTCTGGGGTCGCTGGTGGCCGCCTGGGCCAGGCCCAGCATGAGGCTGACCACGGCGACGCCGACATACAGACCGATGCTGCGGCTCGTCTGAACCTGTGACGAGGACAGTATGGCGATGAACATGGCGGCCGGAGGCAGCAGGGCCAGGAAGGCTTGCCAGGTCAGATCTGGCGTGAGGCTCAGGGATGTCCAGCCGGGCTGAAGCCCCGCCAGGTCCAGGGCCAGGACCATGTCCTGACGGCCTGCCAGGTTGGTCCAGATCGCGGGCGGAAGAGGAATCAACTGCACGAGCGGCAGGGCGACAAGAGAGGCCAGAATCCCCAACGCCAGACGATGTCGGCGCCAGTCTGCATCACGGATCAGACGTGACAGGCCCAGAACAAGCAACGGCAGTGAGGCCAGCTCGACCAGCGCCAGCCGCAGGGTGTGCTCACGGCTGGCGCCGCCAAACACAACGGAAAAAGCCAGCAGGACGACCGCCGCAACCGCGACAGGATCCCACTGGCTTTTAAATGATCTAAAAGGCACTTGCTGCGTCAGCGTCGTTGCGGGCGCAGCCTGTGACCTGGATCAGATTAGTCGCTCTTCGAGTCGTCGTCGGTGGCGACAACGATCACGGCGACCAGAACGGCGGTGCCGATCAGAACGACGGGCATCGGAATGCCAGCGAACTGCGAGTTGTCGTCAGCGCGAGCGCCCACGCGGTCGCCAACGCGAGCGACTGCATTGTTGTTGTTTGCGGCGGCGGCTTGGCCGGCGACGAGCAGCAGGCCAGCCGTTACAGCGGCGATGGTCTTACGCATGGATATCCCCTTCGATTGACAGGTCATTGCACGGGCTGACCCGCATGTATCGAGAACAGCTATAGTTCGTAGAAGTTGCCGAAGCAATACGATTTCGCGGGTTGTGAGGCGTTTTCCCGTCAGAGTGGTTGAACTCATAAGCCCGTCGCCCTCGAAACGGCGTGCGCCAAGTTGTTGAATTCAATGATATACGAAATAATTCACGAGCTCGGCGGCGCGACGGCGACCTTGTCTATCCAGACCACGACGGGGGCGCGGCGATCTCCGGCGTCGGTGTCCAGGCTCAGCCACTGGGCAGTGCAGCCTGCAGGCACGGTGAAGTCCAGGCTCATCGCCGTCCATTCGGTGTTTGAGCGAGGCGCAGCGGGGGCTGACAGGATCCGCATGTCGCCAGGCAGGCAGGTCAGGGTCCATTGCATGCGGGCCTGGACGGAGCCGTTCTCGCTACGGGTTTGATAAGTCAGGCGATGCCGGCCCGGCGTCAGGAACAGGATCTGCTGCGCGATCTTCGAAGAGGCGAAACCATCATGTACAATACGCAGCGCCGGGTCGTCAGAGCGCAGGTCGTCGGGAACGATTTCCGCGATGACGCCGGCCTGCTGGGCCAGTTTCCACTGGAAGGGCTCCGGCGCCGTTGTCGCGTCGAAATCGCCATTGGTGACGGGCGTCGCCGCCGTGGGCCGGTTCAACCGTGCGCGAACCACGCCCAGGGCGGCGACCTGGCCGTTATCAAGCAGCTTGTAGTAAAATTGGCTCAGTTCGCTGTCGCTCAGGGGCGAGCGGGCCGCCTCCAGCGTCATGGCCAGGTTCGCCGCCAACTGGAACCCTTCAGGCGTGGTGTAGAGGCTGTCCAGATAGGATTGGCGCCAGGGCGGGCGGGCGGCGATCAGACTGGCCACGACTGGCACCGCGCGCTGAGGATCCTGGACCCCCGCTGTGGTGAACAGGCGGAACACCTCGGGCTTGAGGTTGTCGCGCCGCCGGATCAAGGTGTCGGCGTGGGCCAGGGCGGAGGCGTAGTCGCCGCGCTGCAGACGGTGCTGGACCAGCCAGGCATGCGTCGGGTCGTCTCTCAGGCTCCAGTTTCCGGCCAGGGTCAGAAGATCGTCGGCCAGCGCTTCGCGGCCTGATCGCGCCTCCGTCAGCCCGACGACGCGCAGGGCCCGCACATCGAACGGCGCACGCGACAGGGCTTTCCGGGCCAGGAAACCGGCGTTCTCGACGTGGGTCGGAGCCGCCGCCTTGTCAGCCTCTGCCGCCAGAAGCTCGGCCTCGGCCGAGCGGCGCAAAACCAGAGCCGACCCCGGATCCGCGCGAATGGCGACATCCGGGGGACCGCGCTGCAGCACTGGCTGCAAGATCACCTGCCAGGCCAGCCAGACCGCCCCGACCGTCAGCACATAGGGCGCCATGTTCCGCTTGCGGCGGCGCGCAGGGCTTGGAGCAGAGGCGGCCGCCCTGGACATCAGGCCGCCGGGCTCGCCTTGTCGGAACGGGCGTCGGCTCCGTAGTGGTAGTCGTACGCGTAGTCATAGCCGCCATACGAGGTGCTCTTGACGTTGAACTTGGTGAGCACCGCGCCCAGCAGGCGCGCGCGGCCAAGCTTCAGGCGACGCAGGGCGCCCCTGGCCTGGCCGCGGCGTGTTCCACGCGATTCCAGGACGAACAGAACGCCTCCAGCGGAGGCCGCGAGCAGGGGCGCATCGGCAAAGCCAAGTACGGGCGGCCCGTCGATGACGACGTGATCGAAATGGGCGGCGGCGTCGGACAGGAACTGGCGCACGCGGTCGCTGCCCCATAGTTCAGCAGGGTTGGGCGGGAGCGGGCCGCAGGGGATGAAGAAGAGCTGGTCCTGACGCGTGCGCTGGATGACCGATTGCAGGTCGATCGAGCCGGACAGAAGATTGCTCATGCCGGTTTCGTTGTCGACGCCGACCACGCGGTGCATGGACGGGTTCCGCAGATCTCCATCGACCAGAAGCACCCGCTTGCCGACCCGCGCCAGATTGAGCGCCACAGCGTAGGCGGTTGTGGACTTGCCTTCCGCCGGACGGGCGCTCGAAACAAGAATGCTGGGCGGCGCCCCGTCAGGTGTTGAAAACTGCAGCGCCGTTCGAAGGGAATAATAGGCCTCGGAGAATCCAGATCGGATGTCGGCCAGGGCGTCCGTGGTGCTTTCTCCCTTGCCCAGCAAAGGCACGACGCCCAGCACGGGCACGCCCAGTTTGGATTCGACGTCGTCGGGGGTGGCGACGGTTTCATCCAGCGCTTCCAGCCCCAGGGCGCCGATCACGCCCAGTCCCAGTCCGAGCATGGCGGCCAGCGCCAGGTTGACCAGCAGATCCGGCTTGGACGGCTTGCTGGGCGGGACCGCGCGGTCGATGATCGAGATGTTGTTGGCGGTGATGTCGCCGGTGACGCCGACTTCCTTGTAGCGCTGCAACAGGCCCTCATAGAGGGTCCGAGTCGTGTCCAGTTCGCGCTGCAGGATGTTGTACTGGATGGAGCGGTCGCGCAGGTCCAGCACGTCGCCCTTCAGGGCGTTGACCTGGGCGTTCAGGGACCGCTCCTGGTTGAGGACGGTTGTGTACTGGCTCTGGATCGAAGCGCGGATGTTGTTGGCCAGCGCCTGGGTCTGACCCCGGATTTCGTCGATCTGGGCCTTCAATCGAACCATCTCGGGATAGTCGGGCTGATAGAGGCTGAGTTTTTGCTGATACTCGGCTTCCAGTGTCGCGCGTTGCTCGTTCAGTCGCTGGATGGAGCTGTTCTGCAGCACTTCCGGCAATGTCATCAGCGCCGCACCGTTCGCCGAGCGCCAACGCTCTTCGGCGGCGACGCGCTCGGCGCGGACGGCGGCGAGCGAGTTGTTCAGCGCCACCAGGTTGTTGGAGGTCAGGGATTGGCCGGCGCCGCCAGCCGCGCCGCCTTCGGCGGTTTCGCCGACGTTGATGATTTCCTGATTGGTGGCGTAGGCGACCAACTGACGCTCGGCGTCTTCCAGGCGGCTCTTGGTCTGGGCGATGCGTTCCTCCAGGAACTCTCGTGCATAGGAGGAACTCTCGTATTTCCGGTCCAGGTTGGCCTGGATGTAGTTTTCGGCGAAGCCGTTGGCGACGCGTGCGGCTACGACGGGGTCGGGGTTGTCGAAGGTGACGGCCACCAGGCGCGAACCGCGAACAGGGGCGACGCCCAGACCTTGCTGGACAGCGGCCAGGGCCAGCCCCCGGCGACGTTCGGCCTGGGCTGCGGCGCTTCCGGTCGCTTCGGGCGCGGTGACGCCTAGCGACTCGAGCGCGCGGTCAGAACTGGCCAGGCCCAAGTTTTCAACGACACGTTCGGCCAGTGAACGACTGCGCAGCAGGCCGTACTGGGTCTGATAGAAGTCTTCGCCCTGACTCATGCTCTCGCGAGGCGAGACGTCTTCGGCGTTGAAGACACGCGCCGCTTCCCGATCGATCTGCAGGGTGGCGGCCGCTGTATAGATCGGCGTCATCAGAAGGGTCAGCGCGGCGCCGACCGCAACGGTCGCCAGGAAGCAGCCGATGATCAGGATGCGGTGCTTTATCGCCAGCCGCCAATAGGACGCTACGTCGAAAGCGGGTTTCTCGGTGGATTCGTCAATCCAGGTGTCGTCGTAACCGTCCATTGCGCTCGTTCCGCGAGAGTTTGATTGGCCCAAACGCGCACCGCGTCCATCAGCGAAGTGGTCGTCACCCAGCATCATGCCATCCGTTAAGCTTTTTGCGGCCGCAGGCCACCTTGCAAGTCCTCGGGCTGATATCGCATCGCCCCCGTCTCCGCACACAAATTCTCCACCATGGGACGAACATGCGATTGTGGCGGCATCTCGGCGACACCCTCGGCGCGACCCGTTGTCGCCCTAATTGTGGTGTGGAGGCATGGTCGCGCTCTGGTTATGAACGCCAGTCCCATTCCGCCTGAGGTCTGATGGCGGGTTGACTGCCTGGACGACGTCCCCCCCGCTGATTTGATAGTTCGAACGCCATGTCCCGCCTTGATGATGCCGACAACGCGAGGCGCACCCTTGTGAACCCGCGTTCAGTGTTTCGGTGTCTCGCCTGCCTGTTGATCATCATCGTGGCCTGGTTGGCGTTCAAGCCGTCAACGGGCTCGAATGAGGGTTTGCCCTGGGACAAGGCCAACCACGCCCTGGCCTTCCTGGTGCTGACCGTGGTTGTCGCTCGGGGGTGGCCGGGCCTGAGCGCCTGGAGGCTGGGTCTGATGATGTTGGCGGCTGGGGCGGCGATCGAGGTCATTCAGGCCATTCCGCTCATCGGTCGTGATGCGGACGGGTGGGATGTCGTCGCAGACATGACCGGCTTTGTTCTGGGCTGGCTCACGACCATCGGCCTGCGCCGGCTCGACCGGTGATCTCATCTCACGGAATGAGCGATTCCGACGCGACACGACGACGGGCGATTTCGGCCAGAACGGGCGCGAGGGCGCGTCGCCGGGCTTCGGGAGGCTGATAGATGTCTCCGCCGGTAGGGCTGATCTGGGCGTAACGGCTGAGAGGCGAGGCCACAGCATAGGCGCTCAGGGCCTCGACGGACGTCTGAGGGTCGTAGCCGGCACGGGTCAGCAGATAGAGGCCCATCACATCGGCGTCGGCCTCGGCGGCGGATGACCGGCCACGCCGCAGGGTGATCCGGCTGTTGGCCGCTCCTCTCGTGCCGACGACGTCGGGGGCGGTGCGATGCTCCAGCACGGCGTGCGCGAGTTCGTGCGCCAGGAAGAAAGCCAGTTCGTCGTCGGTGCGGGCCAGGGCGACCAACCCGCTGGAGATGAATACGCGTCGACCATCGGACCGGCCCGACAGACCTTCCGAAGCGTCAATCTGGGTGGTGTAGGCGCAGGCTGGAGTCGACCTCAGCGTCACCTCCCGGTCACGACCATTTCGCCGAACGGACAGCGTCATCGGACCCTGCGCCGCCGCCGTGTCCAGCACGGCCAGGTTGGCCTGAAGTCCGTCGAATTGTGCAGGATTTGAAGCGGCTCCGACCCTCAGCAGTTCGCCGTTGACTGCTGTGATCAGGTCGCCTTCGCCCAGGCCGGCGACGGCTGCAGGGCTGCCGACTGGCGCGGCCAGTATGCCCGGGAGGTCGCCTTCCAGCCCGAAGCGCCGCTCGGCGAGGGGACGCAAGGCGGCGCCGTACTGGTTGGCGGCGTGCAGGGTCCAGCCCGGGCGAGGGCGTACGACGGGACAGAGGTCCTGGTTGGCGGTGGCCAGCCGCCAGGCGACTTCGGCGACGCGCCGGTCCTGTGCGACCAGGCTGTCCAGGCGCTGCGAAGCGTCGTCTGACGCCGCAACGGCGCCGTCCAGACCAGATCCCCCGCAAGCCGCTGTTCCAGCCAGCAGAACCGCCGCCGCCAACCAGGCCAGGGTCGGCATGCGGTCCAGACGGCGTGAATGCAGGCAAGCCAACGCCTAGATCGGACGGAAAATCGCCAGGGCGGGCAGGGCGCCGATGACTTCACGCATCACGGCGTTCAGTCTGGACGTGTCCACCACGATGACGTCGTCACCCAGGACGCGGGGGTCGTCGGCGCGACCCTGGCGGATGGCCTGAAGGTCGAACAGGGCGACCGACCGCTGGCCATCGATGGTGCGGAACACGGCCACCTTGGTCAAGTCGGCGGATCGGTTGGGACCTTCGGCCATGGCCACCGCCTGCAGCAGGGAAGTGGTGCCGCGCATGGTGTAGACGCCGGGCTTGGTCACAGCGCCGTCGACCGTGATCTTCTGGCTGGCGGCCTCATTCACCGTGACGGTGACCTGAGGATTGCGCAGGTACTGGCTGGACAGGCGGCCGGCGATGTCAGAGGCCAGCTCCACAGGTGTCCGGCCGGCCGCACGCACGGCGCCGATCAGCGGCATCTGCAGGTCGCCTGCGGCGTCCACGTTGATTTTCTCGAAAGACAGGTCGGCGACCTGGAAAACACGCACGTTCAGTTCGTCCCCGACGCCGATCGTATATTGATCCTGAGCCGTTTGCGCAGGGCCGCCGAATTCGACGACGCGAGCCGCCGTCATGGTGCTGGCGTCCATCTTGGGTCCGCCACAGGCGGCGAGCAGGCCGGAGGCCAGGGTCAGAACCAGCAGGGGGGCGCGCGTCATGTGCACAGAACCTTGAAACCTAGGCGGCCTTGAACAGCCGTTTGAAGAAGCCGGGCCTCGCGGATGATCGGGAAGCCCCGACCGCGCCGGGGCATGAGGCGGGTGATGCGTTTTCCAGTACAGCAAGGGGGCGCGTCAACACCATGTCATTTGCAGCCTTTCGCCCTAACCGCCCGGCTACGGCTTCGACCGCTTCGGAGAGGATGGGCGCGCGGCTGCGCAAATTGTGCGCGTCAGTGGCCAGGATGTGCACGATGCCGTCGTCGAGCATGCGCTCTGCCCAATATTGGGTGCGTTTGCCGAAACGTCCGGTGACCGAGCCTGCCGTGATCTGCATCCAGGCACCGGCTTCGGCCAGGCGGAGCATGAGATCATAGTGATCCTCCACCCAACGCAGGCGTTCCGGGTGGGTGATCAGGGGGTGAAAACCCGCCGCCATGCAGTCGAACACGGCGTCAGCCATGCGTGGCGGCGCCGTATTGTGCGGGGGCTCGAACAGGAAATAACGGCTGTCGGCCAGGGTCAGTTTGGATCCATTCTTCAGCCCACTGCTCAGGCCGGGGACCAGATGCACATCGGCTCCGGTGACCAGGCGCAGGGCGATGTCGGCGACATCCAGAGCCGCCTGGAGAGCGACGACGGCCTCACGGACGCCTTCGGACGTGTTCTCATAATAGCCGGGCATCATGTGCGGCGTGCAGGCGGTGACGGTGATGCCGTCCTCGACCGCCACGCGGGCCATGGCCAGCGCCGTCTCCAGATCGGGAGCGCCGTCGTCTATGCCGGGCAGGATATGGCAATGCAGATCGATCACGGCGGTCTCGGGATGATGTCTTCAAGGACGGCGGGTCGGGGTGACGACGCGAGGAACGCGTATCGACGACGTCAGTTCAATCCGTGCGGCCCTTCGGCGATCAGCGTGGCGGCGGCGGCGATGCAGACCTGATCGAACGCGCCGATGATATGGTAGAGTGAACTGGCGGGCGCGGCTTCTTCGACATAGCCCCCTTCGGCCAGATATTTGTCGCGCCAGCCGCCGTTGGGCAGAAGATAACCTTCCAGCGCCCGCATGGCGTGGGCCGCTTCGGTCAAATGGCGTTCGCGAGCCGGACCTTCGCTGTCGGAGGCCATGGCCAGGGCGGCGCGCAGCCATTCCGTCTGCGGCCACAGTCGTGCCCGGGGCGAGCGTGCGGTCAAGCTCTGGTCCAGTTCATCAATGGCCACCTTGCGAAGCGGATCGATCCCTTCCAGGCCGACGGCGTAAAGTCTGCGGGCCGCAGCCGCCGTCCGCGCGTCGCCGCGCCGCTGTGCGTGCCGGGACAGCAGCCAACTCCACTCAAACTGGTGCCCAGGCTCGACCAGACGACCGTCGTCGCCTGCAGAGGGCCGCCAGTCCGCATCATAGAATTCACGCAGGAACCCGTGCTCGGCGTCGATGAACCGCTCCAGCGCCAGCCCCGCGACAGCGTCGGCGATTTCGGCCCAGCGGGGGTCGGTCCCGCGCATCTCCCAGGCTTGCGCCGCCTCGAACAGATGCATGTTGGCGTTGGCTTGATAGGGGTGGTCGCCGATTTCCGCCCAGCCGCCGGCCGGTCGCCGGGTTTCCATGAGGCGGTCCAGAAGCAGACGTGCATGGCGCTCGCAACGTTCCGTCTGAACGCCGACGGCATGGGCTTGCGACAGGGCCAGCAGAGCGAAGGCCTGTTCATACAGAGGCGTGCTGTCGTCCAGGGGCGCGCCGTCGTGGCCTACGGTGTTGCGCACCGTTCCGTCAGCCTTGGTGTAGTCGAGCCACAGCCGCTCCAGCCCGGCCTCGACCTTCCGCCGCCAGGGGCCGTCCCAGCCCAGGGCGCCGGCGCGGGCGTAGACGAAGATCTGGCGGGTCTGGACGCGGGCGCGGCGAGGCCCAGGTTCGGCCCGTCCTTGCGGCGTCAGGGTCTCGGCGAAGGCGCCGTCTTCGCGTGCGCCCAGCGTGGCCCACAGCGGCAGGGCGGCCGTGCGCATCCAGTCGCCGAAACGGGTGAAGGGGGCGTCCGGCGCGGCGCGAGGAATGTCGGCGTGCTGTGGAGCCTGGGTCTTGATCAGGTCCACCAGCCCCTTGACCTCCTGGGCGCGGTCCAGGGTGCAGACCAGGACGGCGTCCGGTTCGACGATGATGGCCAGGCCGGAGACGCCGAGAGTGGCGACCAGAACGCCATCCGGCGCGCGCACCAGGCAGTCGGGACTGTCGATGGCCAGATGCTGTCCGGCGGCCCCCGCGCCCGTGGCCCGCACCGAATCCCATGCCCCGAGGTCTGACCAGCTGAAATGGACCGGAAGAACGGAAGTCCGCTCGCTCTTCTCCATTACGGCATAGTCGATCGATATCCTGGGCGCGTGACGGAAGGCGTCGTTCAGCAGCAGCCGGGGCCCGGCTCCCAAACCTTCCAGCGAGGCCTGTACGGCCTGGGCCATCTCGGGCGCGCGCAGGGCGACCTCGTCCATCAGCGTCTGGGCCAGAACGATGAAGTTGCCGCTGTTCCACAGATAACCGTCGGCGACATAGGCGGCGGCGGTGGTCCGGTCGGGCTTTTCGACAAAGCGGTCTACGGACGCCAGACCGGGCCCGTTCGCCCGTATATATCCGTATGCGGATGAAGGCTCTGTCGGTGCGACGCCCAGCGTGACGATGCGTCCATTCATCGCCTCCAGAGCCGCTGTGCGGATGGCTGTCTGGAAAGCTTCGGCGTCAGGAATATGATGGTCGGAGGCGATGATGGCGGCGACGCCTTGCGGATCACGCCGGGCGATGAAAGCTGCAGCGGCGGTCATGGCCGGTCCCGAATCGCGAGCTTCTGGTTCGAGCAGAATCGTCGCCTTCAGGCTGATCTCCGCCAGTTGTTTGGCGATCGCTTCAGCGTGCGACACACCCGCGACAATGATCAGCGTCCCGCCCGGTTCGACCAACGGCGCAACGCGAAGGGCGGTTTGCTGGAACAGGGAGTGTTCGCCCGTCAGGGCCAGAAACTGTTTCGGACGACCGGGGCGAGAGGCGGGCCAGAGGCGCGAGCCTGCACCGCCGCACATGATCACCGGATAGATCGTCATCATTCCCCCAAGACCGATGCCTGTGTGTCGGCCCGAACGCCTCGACGCGTCCAGCAATCCCCGGTGACACTCCGGTGTGAAAGGTCTATGACCCGGACCGTTCGGTCGATCAACTTCCGGTCGCCTTGTGTAAGCATGGTTCTTCCATCGATTATGCCTGGAGCAGACCGAAGAAGCGCTGTGTCAGACGACGTCACGCATCCGTGGTGGTTTGGCCATAAGATTGTGGTCGGGCCTGGCGACAGGCGACGGAGACGAACGGTTTGGTGAACTTGTCCCTACTGGCTTTGCGAGTCCTGAAGCTGGGCGCGCGTGCCGGAATTCGCTTCGTGGCCGTGGTTGGCGCCTACATGCTGGCGGCCGGGGACGGGGTCACGCCTCTGTCTGTTCTGAACGCCGTCAATGATTCCTGGATCTATGCGATCGGCTTTGCGGTCCTTGGCTTTGTTCTGGACATCGTCTTCCGGACCGACAAGGCGTTGTGGCGGTATGTGTCGATTGTCGATGTCGGGCCGATGGTCCGCACCTCCCTGATCTCGACTCTGGTGTTCCTGGCCCTGACATTCTTCCTCGAACGCGGCGCCGCCTTGCCGCGGTCCAGCCTGCTGGTGCTGCCGGTTCTCGATATCGGCCTGACCCTGTCGCTGGTGCTGCTGCGCCGCATGATCCACGACAAGGAGGCCCTGGCGGCCATCGCTCCTTTCCTGACGGCGCGCGACAAGCGCACGCCGCTGGTCGTGGTCGGCCGCATGGACCGGGCCGACACCTTCCTGCGCGAGCTGGCGCGCAGCGACGATGAGTATCGTCCTGTCGGCATCGTCACCGAAACGCCTGGCGCTGCGGCCCGCGAGTTGCGCGGCGTTCGGGTGCTGGTCTCGGTGGAGGCAGCCAAGGCCACTCTTGAGGATCTTCTGCATCACGGCCTGTCACCGGCGATTGTTTTCCTGGACGACTCCATCACGCCGACCGATTTCGGCGTCGAACGCCTGGGTCAACTGCGCACCAAGGGCGTAAAACTGCTGCGTGTGCCCAGCCTGGTCGAGGTCGGCGCCTCGGCCAATGATGAACCGGTCATGCGCGAGTTCGCGCTGGAAGAGCTTTTGGCCCGCCCTCCGGTGCGGCTGGACGACGGCCCCCTGCGCGCTCTTGTCGCGGGCAAGCGGGTGCTGGTCACCGGCGCTGGCGGCTCGATCGGCTCGGAAATCTGCCGTCAGGTCGCCAACCTGGGTTGCGGCCATCTGGCTCTGCTCGACAACTCGGAATTCGGCCTCTTCAAGATCGATCAGGAGATCGGCGACCGCTGGCCGACCCTGTCGCGGGGCGAATATCTGCACGATGTCCGCAACGCGGCCCTGTTGAACGCCTGTTTCGAGGCCGAACGCCCCGATGTGGTGTTCCACGCCGCAGCCCTGAAGCATGTGCCGTTGATGGAGCGTCACCCGTGTGAAAGCGTCCTGACCAATGTCGTCGGCACCTGGAACGTGGCCGAGGCCGCAAACGCCGCCCAGGTCAGGCACATGGTCTTCATCTCGACGGACAAGGCGGTCGATCCGCCTAACGTCATGGGGGCCACCAAACGCCTGGCTGAAGCCGTGGTCCGCGCCCAGCAGAACGGCGCAGGCGACACCCGCTTCAGTGTCGTGCGCTTCGGCAACGTCCTGGGCAGCGCCGGATCGGTGGTGCCGACCTTCCGCGCCCAGATCGAGCGCGGCGGGCCGGTGACGCTGACGCACACCGACATCGAACGCTATTTCATGACCATTCCCGAGGCGGTCCAGCTGGTGCTGCACGCCACGGCCCATTCGGCCCAGCAGCCGGACGGACCCCTGGGCGTCTTCGTCCTCGACATGGGCAAGCCGGTGAAAATCATCGATCTGGCCCGCCAGCTGATCGGCCTCTACGGCAAGACAGTGGGCAAGGACATCGAGATCGAGGTCACGGGACTGCGCCCCGGCGAAAAGCTGTTTGAGGAGCTGATCGATTCCAGTGAAGTCGCGGAGATGGCTGGTCAGAGCCTGATGCGCGTCACCGACCGCATCAAGGGCGCCCGCATGACCCAGCAGACGGTGCAAAAGCTGGAGCGCGCTGCGCGGACCGGCGACGACGCCGCCATCCGGACGCTGATCTTCGACACCCTGGCGACGGTGCGGGCGGTGTCTTCGGAAGCCGAGCGCGGCTCGGCTGAAGTCGTGCCGATCAAGCGCGCCTGACCCGTCTCAAACTAGTGTGAGATGTCGCGGGCGCCGACGACCTTGCCCACGGTCATCCAGATGGTCTTGAGGTCCAGCAGGAAGCTGCGGTCTCGCAGATAGACCGCGTCCAGGGCGACCTTGTCCGGAATCGGCAACTCGTCGCGGCCGTTGACCTGGGCCCAGCCGGTCAGCCCCGGGCGCAGGCGGTGCACGCCGTATTGGGTGCGCAGGGCGATCAGATCGTCTTGATTGAACAGGGCGGGTCGGGGGCCGACGATCGACATGTCGCCGACCAGTATGCTCCACAGCTGAGGCAGCTCATCCAGGCTGCTCTTGCGCAGAAACCCTCCAATGGGGGTCAGCCAGGCTGTGGTGTCGGTCAGCAGATGGGTGGCGACGGCGGGCGTATCGATACGCATGGAACGGAATTTGGGCATTCGGAAAAGCTTGTTGTCCCGGCCCACCCGGTCCGACCAATAGATGGCGGGTCCAGGCGATGTCGCACGCACGGCGACGGCCACCACGACCATGGGCATGGCGAAGGCCGCAAGGGCTCCGGTCGCCATGACGATGTCGAAAGCACGCTTCATGGCTTCAACGTCCCTTCAGAACGCTGCGCATGACATCGACGACGCGGGCGATCTCGCTCGGCGTCATGTTCGAGCCCGACGGCATGCACAGGCCTGTCTCAAAGATGCGGTCCGACACGGCCGTGTTGCCGTGCGTGAAATGGCGGCATCCGGCGAAGACCGGCTGCTGGTGCATCGGCTTCCAGACAGGGCGGGCCTCGATCATCTCTTCGGCCAGGCGGGCTATGACGTCGGAGACAGACAGGCCCGCCACCTCCGGGTCCAGGGTGAAGGCGGACAGCCAGCGAGTGGAGTAACTCCAGTCCGGTTCGGGCATCCACTCCAGTCCGTCGACATCGGACAGGCCGTCGCGATAGGCGGCGAAGACCGCCCGTCGAGCCTCGACCCTGTCGCCCAGCACCTGCAACTGACCGCGTCCGACACCCGCCAGGATGTTCGACATCCGATAGTTGAAACCGATCTGGCTATGTTGATAGTGGGGCGCAGGGTCGCGAGCCTGGGTGGCCAGGAAACGGGCCTGTTTGATCAGGTCCTCGTCATCCGAAACCAGCATGCCGCCGCCGGACGTGGTGATGATCTTGTTGCCGTTGAACGAATAGACCCCCATCCGCCCGAACACGCCGGAAGGCTTTCCCTTGTAGAGGGCGCCCAGGCTTTCGGCGGCATCCTCGATGATCGGCACGCCATGGCGGTCGCAGATCTCGACCAGGGCGTCCATGTCGGCGCTCTGGCCGTACAGGTTGACCACGATCACCGCCTTGGGCGTCCAGCCCTCGGCTTGCGCGGCGTCGAAGGCGCGCTCCAGCGCCACCGGAGACATGTTCCAGCTGCCGGGCTCGGAATCGATGAAGACCGGCTCGCCGCCCTCATAGACGATGGGATTGGCCGAGGCGGAAAAGGTCAGGGTCGAGCAGAAGACCTTGTCGCCAGGTTTTACGCCGAGCATGCGCACCGCCAGGTGGATGGCCGCCGTTCCCGACGACAGGGCCGCAGCATGGCCGGCGCCGACCAGATCGGCGATCTCGCGCTCGAAGGCGTCGACGTTGGGGCCCAGCGGGGCGATCCAGTTGGTCCGGAAAGCCTCTTCGACATAGTGCAGTTCGGCGTCGCCCATATGCGGCGTGGACAACAGGATCGGAGCGCCGATCTCGCGGCGGTTCAGCACCCGCACGACCCGGCCCTGGTCGTCGATCAGCGGCAGATGATTGATCTCGTGCCGATCCATCAGGGCCAGGGCGGACTTGCTGCCGATGGTGTCGGGCGCCGTCACCGACGTCAGGTCGGGCAGGGACGCCAGGGTGTCGCTCATCTCCGCACCGTCCAGAAGCAATCGACGCAGGTCGCCGTCGGTGACGGTGCGCTGGAAGCGGCCTTCGTCGTCGACCAGCAGGAGCATCTGCATTCTTGAGGCGTTGATCACGGCCATGGCGTCGCGGATCGTGCTGGAACGGGCGGCGCTGAGCGAAGTGGTCTCGGTCATGGAGCTTCCTTGGGCGTGGCGGGGACGCCGGTCCAGGTCTGGTTCGAGGCGATGTCACGCACGGCGACCGCTCCGGCCCCGAGGACGACATCGTCGCCGATGACCACCCCTGGCAGGACGACGGCGCCGGCGCCGATCAGGCAACGCGCGCCGATGCGGGCCCCGCCACCGAGTGCGGCGCGAGGGGCGATGTGGGAGAAGTCGCCGACGCTGCAGTCATGGTCGACGATCGCCCCGTGGTTGACGATGACGCCTTGCCCCAGGACGGCGTCGGGTCCGACGACCGCCATGGCGGCGACGAACGCTCCGTCCCCGAGTGCCGCGAAACGGGACACCTGCGCGGAGGGGTGAAGCAGCGTCAGGGCCTGTGCGCCTGCGGCCTGGGCCTGGGCGAAAAGGCGCGCTCGGGCTGCGGCGTCGCCGACAGTGACGTGGAATCGCTGACCCGCGAGACGGTCGTCTATCTCGGGCGTGTCGATGACCGTTCCCATGAAGGCGTCGCCTGTGCGCTGTGCCTGTCCGTCGCGCACACGGATGGCGTCTGGCTCCGCACCGCTTTCCAGCAGGGCGTCGAAAACGACCTTGCCATGGCCACCGGCCCCAATCAGATGGATCATCTCAGTTCCCGTTGACCTTCATCAGAAGTTCCGCGTTCAGCGGCGCGGCGGCCAGAAGATCGGCGATTCTTCCACCCGCCCGGCCATCTCCATAAAGATTGGCCCGCGCATGGCGGCCCGCCGACAAGGCGGAGGACACGGCGGTGGCGAGGGCTTCGCCGCGCGCCGGGGCGTCGATCACATTGGCGTTGCGCTCGCGCAGGTTCTGTCGCGAGCCGATGTTCACCACCGGCGTGCCGAAGCTGGCGGCCTCGATGATGCCTGCGCTGGAGTTGCCGATCATCAGGTCGGCGGCGGCCATGGCGGCGATGAAATCGGGGCGGGCCAGATGGGTGCGGACGACGACGCCATCCTGTCCATCGGTCGCTTTCAAGGCGATGCGGACGCCCTCGCTCCCGGCGTCTGCATTGGGCATGAGCGCCAGAATTTGAAGGCCCGTGCGCTTGAGCGCCGCCAGCAGGGTGCGGGCGTCATCGGCGGCGGCCTCCGCTTCCTGCAGCACCGGATGATAAACCAGCAGGGCGAAGGGCCGGTCCGGGTCCAGCCCGTGCGAAAAGGCGATCGTTGCGCGGTCCGGCATGGCGGCGTCGGTCAGGCCGTCCAGACCCGGCGCGCCCGTGACATGGACATGATCGGCCGCCTCGCCCATGCGGATCAGGCGGGCGCGGGCCTCATCCGTGGCGGTGAAGTGCAGATGACTCAGCTTGGAGATCGCGTGCCGCACGGGCTCGTCCACCGTGCCGGAACGCTCGCCGCCATGGATGTGGGCGACGGGGATGTTCAGATGGATGGCGGCCAGAGCCCCGGCCAGCATCTCTCCGCGATCACCGAGCAGCAGCAGCACATCGGGGCGTTCGACTTCCAGGGCGTCGGTGAACGCTCCCAGCATCAGGCCGATATTGCGGGCCATGGTCGCGCCGCTGGCGGGTTCCAGCGGCACAGGTGCGCGCGCGGCGATTCTCAGTCCAGCGGCCTCGATCTCATCGACTGTATGCCCGTACAGGGGCGACAGATGCATGCCGGTGACGATGACCGACAGGTCCAGCGCCTCATGGTCCCGGATCGTCTCCAGCGTCGAGCGCATCAGGCCGAAATCGGCGCGCGTGCCGGTGATGTAGCAGATCTTGCGCATCTCAGTCCGGGGCCTGACCCGACAGGTCCGCCCAGCGCAGAGGCTGGCCCGCCTCGACCGACACGGTCAGCTCCCGCCCGATCACGGCCTCGAAATGTTTGGGCGCGATGCCGGAGGCGGGCCGCAACAGGATCAGGTCCTCGGTGGTGATCACATGACCGGCCGCCATGTCGGCACGCGCGGTGACTGACCGGCGCGCCACCGCCCGTACGGGCAGTTCCGCCTCTGTCGGGGCCTTGACTGCAGAGCCGAGGGCGACCTCGACATCGCGGATCTGGCCGACCAGATCGGTCAGCTGAGCGACCGTCAGAGACGCGCGGTGGTCTGGGCCGGGCAGGGTCGGGTCCAGGGTGAAATGCTTCTCGATCACCGTGGCCCCTAGGGCGACAGCGGCGGTCGACACCGCCAGGCCCAGGGTGTGGTCGGAATAGCCGACGGGCAGGTCGGTGACCTCGGCGATGGTCTGCATGGCCCGCAGGTTCACATCGCGGGGCGAGGCTGGATAGTTGGACGTGCAGTGCAGAATGGTCAGCACCTGCGACAGGGACGCCGTCAGGCCGGCGTCGGCGCGGGTGCGGGCGATGACCGCCACCGCCTCGGTGATCTCGTCCATCGTCGCCATGCCGGTCGAGACGATCATGGGCCGGTCCAGCCGGGCCAGATGGCGCAGGAAGGGATGGTTGACGATCTCGCCCGAGGGGACCTTGATCCGGGCCATGCCTTCCTTGACCAGGAAGTCGGCGGCTTCTTCGTCAAAGGGGGTGGACATGAACTCCACGCCGACTTCGGCACAGCGCGCGATCAGTCGATGGTGCAGTTCGGGCGACATCTCCAGAGCCTTGAGCATGGCGTGCTGGCCGCCTTCACCGGTCTCACGCTTCTGGTAGTCGGCCTTCTCCGCGCCCGGCGCGGCCAGTTTGTCGGCGGAGAAGGTCTGGAACTTGACCGCATCCGCCCCCGCCGCATGGGCGGCGTCGATCATGGCCAGGGCCCTGTCGGCGTCGCCGTTATGGTTCACACCGGCTTCGGCGATGATGAAGACGCTCAAACCAACCCCCAGAGGCAGCGACGCGGAACGGATGCAGCATGATGTCGGACGATGACGGTCCGCGTCGTCATGATCCGCGCCGTTTAGCCCATTCGGGCGGGATCAGGTAGGCGCCGTGTCGACGCCGGGCGACCATCCCAGGGCCTGGCGTGTGTGGGTGATGTCGATCTCCAGATCACCGAACAATTGCGAAGCCATGCCGCCCTTGCCCGCCAGCGCCATCAGGCCGGTCATCAGGCCCGGCGGGACCGGCAGGAAGACGGGTGAAAGACCATGGTCCGCCGCCAGCTGCTCCAGAAGGGTGCGGGTCGAGACGGCGCGGCCGTCGCTGGCCAGGAAGGTCTGGCCCGCCGCCGCAGGATGGTCGATGACCATATCGATCAGGCTGCACAGCGTATCCAGCGAAACCAGGTCGCGCCTGTTCCGGGTCGCCAGGCCGAATGGCAAGGGCAGTCCTCGTCTCATGGCCGCGATCAGGCTGGCCAGATTGCCCTTGGGGTCCGGGCCGGTGATCAAGGGGGGGCGGATGATCACCGTCTCCATGCCGGTCTCTGCGGCGATGACGGTCAGGCCCTGCTCCGCCTCCCATTTGGACAGGGCGTAGGGCGAGTGCGGCTGAGGCGGATCATCATGGCGGAAGGCTTGTCCCGCGGTGGAGGCGCCGTTCACGCCGATGCTGGATATGAAGATGAAGCGTCGCATGCCGCTGGCGGCGGCCTGTCGCGCCAGGGCCAGAGTGGCGGCTGTATTGACGGCGCGGAACTGCGCTAGCGGATCCGTGGCCGTCTCCTTCAGCACATGGGCGCGCGCGGCGCAGTGGACCACGACATCGGCGCCAGCCAGCGCAGTGGACCAGTCGGTCGTCTCAGACAGATCGCCGACGGCGATGGTCTGAGCGTCAGGCGCTGTCAGCTGACGCACGGCTCCGCGCACATTGCGTCCGGTGTTCTTCAGGCAGGCGACGACGGACCGGCCCAAAAATCCGGTTGCGCCAGTCACCAATATTGCGTTGGCCATGAAGTCTCCTTTGCGCCGCATGTCGGCATTCTGCGTGCCGTTGCGCCGGGTCTGTTGCGGTTCGACGGGATAGCCCGCGCGCTGTCCGCGTCGCGAGTCATGTCTACGAAATACCACCTGGCGGCGCATTCACCCTTGGCCTCGCCGCTTAAACCATGCAATCGAATCCCGAACAGCCTCCACAACCAGACAGGAATGACGGTGCAGGACCTCGTTGAAAAGATCGCGCCCTATCCGAACTTGCATGCTGTCGTGACGCAAGTGCTTGAAGTCTGGCCCGAGCACCGCCGCTATTGCGAAACGCGGTTCCGGAATGACGACCCAGACTATCTTCAGCGCACGGATGAATTCGCAGCGTTGGCGCTGGCGAATGTCGGTGATGGGCTGCCCCGGTATGTTCAGGATTACCGCTGGATGTGTGAGCGCTTCCTTGAGGAGGAGCTCTTCTTCCAACGTGAAGGCCGCTATCGCCTGTCCACGTTCCAGGAAGCCTATGACGAGGTCTACAGCGATCTGGAATATATGGGCCGATACATGCGAGGACTGCTGATCTCGCAAGTGATCTGGGATCCTCACGCGCGGGCGTTTGACACCTTCAGGGAAGAATTTCTGCCCAGCCTGAAGCCTGGGTCATCCTATCTGGAGGTGGGACCGGGACACGGCTTCTTCCTGTATTTCGCTTCCCGAAGCGATCGCTTGTCCAGGCTGGAGGCGTGGGACGTAAGCGAGGCCAGCATTCTTGAGACCGGCGAAGCCCTCAAGACCTTGGGCGTTGATCGTGACATCGCCCTGGTTCAGCAGGACGTGATGCAGGCGCCGACCCGCACCAACGAATTTGATGTCGCGGTGATCAGCGAGGTGCTTGAGCACCTGGAGCGACCGGATTTGGCGTTGCAGAGCCTGCACGCTGCATTGAAGTCTGACGGTCGGATTTTCATCCATGTTCCGATCAACAGTCCGGCTCCGGACCATATCTATTTGTGGCCCACCATTGAGGCGTTCCAGGCGTTTGTCGAAGCCCAAGGGTTCAAGATCGAGGTCGCTCGCAATTTCCCGGTGACCGGTTCCACTCTGGAGCGGGCCATCAAGTACAAGGCCAGCATTTCCTGCGTCGTCATCGCCACCAAGGCATAATTTCTCGACCGCCACCGGCATGTCGGTTAGAGACACATGAACTTTCAAAGCCCGCGCGGGCCCACCAGATTGTGATGGCTTCTTCCATGTCCGAGATCGAAATCTACGAAAAGCTGACGCCCGTTTTCCGGGACGTTTTCGATGATGAAGACCTGACGCCGACGGCGGAAATGACGGCGGATGATGTCGAGGAGTGGGACAGCCTCAGCCATATTCGTCTGATCCTTTCGATCGAAAAGACCTTCGGAATCAGGATTTCAACCGTGGAAGTCGGCGGCCTGAAGCAGGTCAGCGATCTTGTGCGCGTCATCGCGTCCAAGACGGACGCGGCCTGATCCGGTTCTCGGGCGGGATTGAAGGGGCGAGGCGCACCTTGCTGACGGACAATCGATGACTGATCGCGGGAACCTGTTCTGGCTTCCTTCGAAGCCGGCTGATTTTGCGGCCCAGCTGACGGCCGCACAGGCGGACGATGGCCCTCTGGCCCCCAGGCTCAGAGCATTGGCGGCGCACGCTCTGGACATCAACGGCCTGAACCGACTGGCCAAGGTGCTGCGCAAGGCGCGGGCTGAGGGACGGGCGCTCACGCCGTTGTCGCCGTTCCGACTGGGCGTGCTCAGCAATTCCACATCCTCGCTGGTCGCTCCCGCGATTGAGGCGACAGGTCTGCGTCACGGCTTCGCGCTGGAGGTGGTCGAGGCGCCGTTCGGCATGGTGGTGCAGGAGGCGTTGGACCCGGAATCAGTGCTGGCCTCGTCTGAGGTGGACGCCGTTCTGATCGCCATCGACGTGCACGGTGCGGCCTTGAAAGAGACGCCCGGCGATCCTGAGGCGGCGGAGGCGACCCTGACCGCCGTTCTGGGCCAGATAGCTCTGATCCGCCAGGGCCTGCGCAGCCACACCCGCGCAACCCTGATCTGGCAGACCATGGCGCGCCAGCCCGAGACCCTGTTCGGCAGTTTCGACTATCGACTGGAGGGCACGCATCGCTGGCTGGTCGATCAACTGAACCGCCGTCTGGTCGACAGCTTGCCCGACGACGAACTTCTGGTCGATGTCGCAGGTCTGGCCGAGACCATCGGTCTGGACGCCTGGCACGACCCGGTTCAGCGCAATATCGGCAAACTGCCCTTCGCCCAGCAGTGGGCGCCGATCTACGCCGAGCATGTCGTCCGCGTCATCGGCGCCCTGCGCGGCAAGAGCCGCAAAGCGCTGGTGCTGGACCTCGACAACACTCTTTGGGGCGGGATCATCGGCGACGACGGCGTCGACGGCATCGTTATCGGCCAGGGCTCTGCGCTGGGCGAGGCGCATCTGTCGGTGCAGCAGTCCGCGCTGGAACTGCATGGCCGTGGCGTGGTGTTGGCTGTGTCGTCCAAAAATGAGGACGCGACCGCCCGCCTTCCGTTCCGGGAGCATGACGACATGCTGCTGAAGGAAGACCATGTGGCGGTGTTCCAGGCCAACTGGATCGACAAGGCGTCCAATCTGGCCACCATCGCCGACGCCCTGACCCTGGGGCGTGACGCCCTGGTCTTCCTGGACGACAACCCCGCCGAGCGATTGCAGGTGCGCGGCGCCTTGCCCGAGATCGGCGTGCCCGAGCTTCCGGCCGACGCCGCCTATTATCGTCGAGCGCTGAACGCCGCCGGCTATTTCGAGGCGGTGGCCTTCTCGGACGACGACCGAAAACGCTCGGGTTTCTACAAGGAGAACGCCAAGCGGTTGCAGCTTCAGAGCAGCGCGGGGTCACTGGACGACTATCACGCCTCCCTGCAGATGGTGGCGACCTTCCAGCCGTTCGACAGCCTGGGCCGCGCGCGCATCTCGCAACTGATCAACAAGTCCAACCAGTTCAATCTGACGACGCGTCGCTATACCGAGGCGCAGGTGGGAGAGGTTGAGGCTGATCCGTCACGCTTCACCCTTCAGGCGCGGCTGGCGGATGTGTTCGGCGACAACGGCATGATCGGCGTCCTGATCGCCGACTGCTCGGCAGACGCCTGGGAGATCGACACCTGGCTGATGAGCTGCCGCGTGCTGGGGCGTCGAATGGAGGAGGCCGTGCTGGGTGAACTGGTCCGCGCCGCGCGTGAGGCCGGGGCAGCCCGCATCGTGGGCCGCTTCATCCCCAGCGACCGCAACATGATGGTGGCTCGCCACTATGAGAAGCTGGGCTTCGACAAGGTCAGCGAAGACGCTTCGGGCGAGAGCCTCTGGAGCCTGTCGGTCGCCGATGTGGTCCTGCCGTCGCTGCCGATGCAGATCATACGGCTTGGCGCCGGCCCGGCCGAGGCCTGATCGTGCGCGGGGGACGCTGAGGCATGTCGTTCACGTCCGTGACGTTCATCGTCTTCGTGCTGGCCGCGGCCCTGATCGGTCAGGGCTTGAAGGGGCCGTGGCGGCTGGCCTTCATCCTTCTGGTCAATCTTGTCTTCGCGGCCACCTACATCAGCCAACCGTTGGCGGCGCTGCCGCTGGTGGCGTTCGTCTTGGCCGGTTACGGCGCCGTGGTTCTGGCGGCGAAGGGCAGGGTGACGCACGCAGTGGCGTTCAGCACCGTGGTGCTGGTGGCGGCCTTTGTCTGGCTGAAGCGTTATCCGTTCGTCGAGGCGATAGCGCCGCTGCCCTTCCCCTACGCCCTGGTCGGCCTGTCCTATATCCTGTTCCGTCTGCTGCATGTGCTTTTCGAGGTCGGCGGCGGCACGATGAAGGCGCCGTCCTTCCTCCGTTACCTGGCCTATCTGTTCTTCTTTCCGGCCTTCCTGTCCGGACCAATCCACCGTTATGAGCCGTTCGCCCGAGATCTGGAGGCGCCCGCGTCATTGGACGCCGACACCGCCTTCACCACTTTGAAGCGGTTCCTGACCGGTTTCGCCAAGGTGGCGGTGGTCGGCGAATGCCTGATTCTGGTTCAGGGCGCTGTCTCTGGTCGGCTGGATGCGGCGGTCGCGGGTGGCGCTCCAGGACTGTTGCTGGCGGGAATGTACGCGGCGGGCGCAGCGATCTACCTGGTGTTCCTTTATGCCAACTTCTCTGGCTACACCGACATGGCTGTGGCGGTGGCGCGCCTGTTCGGCGTGGTCCTGCCCGAGAACTTCAACCGGCCGTTCACGGCTTCAAACTTCCAGGACTTCTGGTCTCGGTGGCACATCACACTGTCGGAATGGTTCAAGATCTATTTCTTCAATCCTCTGCTGAAGGGATTGATGGGTCGATTTCCTTCAGCGACGCTGGCGCCCTATCTCGGGGTGTTCGCCCTGTTCATCGTTTTCGTCGTTCTGGGTTTCTGGCACGGCTCCTCATGGGAGTATCTGCTGACCGGAACGCTGCTTGGCGTAGGTATCGCCCTGAACAAGCTTTACCAGATCGAGATCACCAAGCGTCTGGGCAAGAAGCGTTACAAGGCGCTGGCGGCGCGGCCCGCCTACGCCTGGGCGTCGCGCGGCTTGACCTTGGCCTGGGTGTCGCTCAGCCTGACGCCGTTCTGGATACCGGTCGAAGGCATTGCGGCGTTGACCGTGGACGCGGGCGTCGCCGGGTTCGGCCTTGCACTCATCCTGATGAGCCTTTCCTTCATCGTCCCCCTGCTTGTGTTGACCTGGCTTGAGCGTCGGGTCGGCGCATCGATCGCCGTCAACCCGCTGGTCCGTTCCTCAGGGGGGCGGGCGATCTGGCTGGGGGTTTTGATTGTCGTCCTGCTGTTCGCAGTGCCGTTGCTCAACTCCTCCTCTGATTTCGTCTATCAGGCGTTCTGATGGTTCACTTCTGGAAATGGCTGGGACTTTCGACCCTTTGTGCGGCTGTGATCTATGGCGCGCTCATCGGCTTGTCGGCGTTCCAGATCCCCTGGCGTTCTGCGCATTTCGACACCGCTGCGGCGACGACGACCCAGCCCGGCTGGGTCAATGAAGCCCGCTACTTCGTGCTCAACAAACAGGCGTTTGCGGCTTCGGGTGATCGGATCGTGGTCATGGGGGCTTCGAATGCGCGCGACCCGTTCCGGCCGGAGATCATGGAGCACCGTCTGTCCGGCTGGCAGGTCGCCAACGCCAGCCTTAGCGGCGCAGGTATCGATGAAATCGCTGACGCGGTGGACCTGTACTATCAGCAGCGCGAACAGACGGGCGCCAGGACCGTTTTCGTCATCTCGCTGAACTATCTCCAGTTTCTGGAGAGCCCCTATAGCGCCGATCATGAAAACCCTCTGGCGACAGAAGCCATGCGGAGCGGTCTGTATGAGCGCCGGGAAGGGCGGTTGACGGCCCGTCTGCCTCAACCTGCAGAGGAGGTGGTCGTGATGACGGCTCGTCCTCAGGCGGTGGTCGCCAGTCTGCCGCGGCGTCTTTTCCGCGCCGTCTTCGTCAATCCGGACCTGCCCCAGGTCAAGGAAGCGGTGGATCGCTTCAGGAGTGATGATCCGCTGTCGCGGTGGACGGAGTTCATCGGCGAGCAGCGCGATCTCGACACGGTCACAGTGCCGGCGGACATTCAGCAGGCGTTGATGGCTCAGCGCCTCGCGGGCGCCGGCGGCGACAAGCCGCTTGGGCAAGACGGGTTCAGGACTCTGGCGGATATGATCGCCTTGATCCGGTCTAACGGGGACGCCATCGTCATCGTTGATCTGCCCTTGCCTGAATGGCATTTCGCGGGCGTTCCTGTGACCGACGCATCATATCGCGCCAGCCTGGCGAGGGTGCTGGACGGGCGTCGCAACGACAAGGGCGTCGGTTTCCTGTCGCTCAGGGATTTCAACGACAACGACAACTTCTTTGATTCGGCCCACACCAAGCCGCGACTTTGGCCCGTCCTGAGTGAACGGCTGGCCGAGCGTCTGGCGGCCATGCCTGCACTGGCCGGGCACACTCCTGAGGGCGGCTGAGCTGTTCAGCTAAGCGTTAGCCGCCGCGCTTGGTCGTTGCCCTTTGCGAGTCATGACGACACGGCGGGCCAGGAAGAAGATCACAAGAAGCCAGAGGTGTTGCACCAGGCCATTGGACAGGCCGATGGGGGTGTTGTTGAGGCTGAAGACGATGCCGATGTTGATGAAGGGAGCCAGCAGCAGATAGCGGGGGTCCCAGCCCTCTCTGATCTTCCTGTAGACTAGACCCGTCAACCACCCCCACGCCAAGCACGGGATCAGGCCGAAAAGTTTGAGATCGACATAGAGCGACGCAAACGCGGACGGCACGAAGCCGTACACGTTCATTTGCAGCAAGCGATCGAAACCATTGGCGACGAACTCGCCGTTGACCCGTCGCATCAGAGCCGAGACCAGGTCCACCCCATATGTGCCCATCAGCATCGGGCCATCGTAGTCCGTGAAGATGGCGTTCGACATGACGATGCCCTGGATGGCGTACCAGGCGAACACAAAGATCAGGTAGGTGCCTTCGGCGCCGAACAGGCTGTAGAAGACGTCTGAGAAGTGACCGTCGAAGCTCACTCCCCAGCTCAGCCCCACCAAGCCTAACATGCTCTCGATGCCGCCGCCGCTCTCGGCGCGAGTGACGAAAACCTGAACGAAGTAGACCATCGCCAACCCGGCCAGGACGCCCATGGCGACCTTTGACGCGGTCCCCAGTTTCAAGGGCTTGCGGCTTTTCTTCGCGGGAGAGCGTACCGAGACGAGGCGAGAGCTGCGAGGCGCTGGGACAGGGCGCTTTTTCGGCGTTTTTTCCGGGAACACCTGCTTGCGCAATACATAGCCGTAGGCCGCGTAGATGACGCAGAACAGCAAGGGGCCGCGTCCTCCCATAGCCAGCGCCGCCATCAGGACGGGCAGGATGCCGAAGGCCCCAACCCGCCAGAGCGCTGGGCGGGGCTGGAATGCGATCTCTCGGACCAGATAAACGTATGCCGCCGGATAGAGCATGAAGCCGATCTGGAACCAGATCGTGCTGTCCGAGGCCGCCCCGTTCATCAGGTCCGTGGCGCGGCTGGATCGTTCGTCATAGGCGCCAGCCAGGTCGAATATGTTCTTGCCCTGAAGGTCGAGCAAAAAGACGAAAACCGCGATGGCGCACACCACCAGAAGCACCTGGTCTGCGCGGCGCCAGTTGATGCTGATGCTTGGGTCTCTGACGCGCTGAGGGCTCGGTCTGGAAGCCAGAAGAGCGCCGGCGCAGAAGGTCACGATGAACAGCCCCAGGATCATGTAGCCGTAAAGCGTCATGGTCCGGCCCACCAGATTGAACGGCAGGATCAGGAAGATGGCGAAGGCGACGGCCCAGGTGATGAGCATCAGGACGGCAGGGTGGAATCTCATATCGCTGTTCGGTCCTTGCCGGCGGCGGCGCGCAATCGTACCGCGATCATCCGATCACGCAGGTGATGACGCGGCGCTCGCCGTCCTCGACCATGCCCCCTCGATGAATGCCCTTTGTGTCGAACAGGACGATGGACCCGCGACCGGCCTTGACCGCCCAGAGTCCCTGGCCGATCTCCCGGCCCAAAGGCGAATCCGCACTCAGATCGTTGCCGAAGGCGCCCTTCTGGCGAAGTTTTGCCGGCAGCGCCGCGAAACGGGCGCGGGCTTGAAGGTCCGTGCCGGCCAAGCCGTTGGAATCGTTCGCTTCGCAGATCAGGTCGTCCAGGCGTTTGATCTTCATCCTGTTGGATCCGACCACATAGCTGAACGGACCGTTCCGGTCCGCGACGTCGCTCATGTAGATGATGGCTTTCAGGTCTCCGCCCGAAGCATCACGATGGCAATAGGCGGTCGCCGGCAATGTCCCGATCTCGGCGTCTGGAAAGATGTCACGCCAGAAGGTGTCGCTGACATCGTTGATCTGGGGATTCACATCGATAAGGCCCGCCTTGCGGCCGAGATAGGACGAGGCGATGTCGAACACGCCTGAATCCTGAAACAGGGCTTCGATGACCTCGAACAGTTCGCGTTGTTCCACGCGACTCGCCTGTCCGCGCGATTCCATGAATTCGCGCTGGCCGTTGGACTTGCCGCGACGCGCGGCCAGGCGCTCAAACTCGGTGGTTGACGCCTTTTCAAGTGTGTTGAAGCGCTCCAGCGGGACGGTCATGACATGGATGCCGTGCACGGCCATGCGGCCGACATCGCCCTGTTCCGCCGTCAGACGGCGTGAACGTGCGTCTCCGCTGACGATGTTCCTGAGCGCCGAGCCGACAAAGCGCATCCGCCCGCCCAGCGATCGGTCGCTGCGGGTGTCGTGGGGGATGAACTCATATTTGATCAGCCGTTTGCCCAACAGCTTGATCATGCTGGCCGCGAAGATCGTTGTCGCCTTTATCCGGAGGCCCAGAGGCGCCTTGTCGATCAGGTCGCGGTATTGGGCGTGCGTTTCATAGCCGACCAGAGCCGGCGACCAGCCGATGGCTGAGACGGGCTCTATTCCAGCTTCGGGTTCGACGGCTTCATAGCCTGGGGCAGTCATGATCACGATCCTCGGAACCGGCTTGAGCCGGTCGCATCAAGATGCCCCCGAGCGAACTGCGGCGACATCAAAGCCCCCCACCAGGCCCGCATTCCCTTGCCAAGACTGGGGCTGGAGGTCAAGGCGATGGCCATGCGCGCGCTGACGCTTCAGCGGTTGAAATCCCGAAGTTGATTCAGGAGCAGAGGGGCCGGGTCGGCTTCGACGCCTTCGCCAAGGCTGGCCGTCTGATCCGTATCGACCTTGGGGAGGCGCGGCCACGCCATGCGGAAGCCGGCTCCTCGTTCCCCGGCGATCCGGGCCGACAGGAATTCAGACGCCGCCTTCGCCGCTGCATATTCGACCAGCAGGTCCGGCGTATCCTCGACGAAGACGGTGGACGGGTTGAACACGGCTTTCAGCCCGTCGCTGAAAAGCGTGACGGCGTGGGCCAGGCCCCCGACGTAGTAGGCGCTGAAGCGGTCGAAGAGAGGCTGTGAGAACTGGCCTCTCTGCCCCGTCGCGATGAAAGGGGTGGCGAAATAATAGAGATGGCTGGGCCGCCAGGCGACGGCTTCCGCCAAGGCTGATGCATCATCTTCGGGAGCGAGCGCGTCATAGCGCCCGCAGGACGCCGCCCCACCGCCTGCGGTGATCTCCTCGACAAGGGCCAGGGCGTCTGCCTTTCCCTGGTGGTAGGATATGCGGACCTCGGCGCCTCCGGCCGCGAGAAGTTTTGCGGCGACTTCGCCCAACCCGCGCGATCCGCCGATGACCATGGCGCGTTGCCCAGAAAATGACGCCGGTTCGACCCGCGTGCGGGCGTCGGCGAACGTCAGCTGTCGTTGCGGCGCCGGTCGGATGAAGGCCCTCACTTCGCCCGATACAGCGGGGGATGTCAGGCTCATGCTCATCAGGGCGAAACGGGGATCGACCAGGGTGACGGCGTAAGCCACCGATGACGTTGACCGTTCGGGCTGGAACGTCAGGTCCAATTCCGAGAACACGGAATGGAGACCCGGACACTCCATGCCGACAAGTCGGGTTGCGGCCAGCAATGCGGCGATCTGGTCCGGCGGCGTCAATTCCGTCAGAGCGGGCAACAGTTCGCGGCCCAGATCAGGATCAAAGGCCAGTTCCATCTCACCGCTGCATGCGGTGTATTCCGTCACCTCAATGGGTGACGCAGCCGCGAAACGACGGACGGCGGGAGGCTGGTGCGTGTTGGGCGACGCAGGCGCATGGCTGAAGTCGATACGGGCTGTAGTTTCCGTGCCCGACTGAACCAGGAGACGCACCTTCACCCCGTCGTCCTTGCGAACGATCAAGTTGATCGGCTGACCTACACGGACAGGTTTGGAGAAGGTGACCTTCAGGTCGACGATGACAAAGGGTTCGCCCCGCTCTGCAGCCCATTGGTCCAGACTCCACAGCAAGGTGTGCACGCCGTGCACTGCTGCGGCGCCGTACATCAGCCGCCGTGCATGAACGGGATCGACATGCAGGGGGTTGAAGTCACCAGACAGGGCGGCGAAAGCCAACTGGTCATCATGCGTGAAAATGCGGCTGCTCATCGGATCGCCTCGCTTTTAGTTCAATGGTGAGCCGTCGTGCCCGCCTGCTCCCGCGGGCATGTGCACGGCATGCCAGTTCGCGCCGTCGGGCCCCAACGCCAGCAACTGTCGGCCAAGGCGTCTGCCCAGCTCCGCCGTTTCCGGATCCGGGGCCGCCGGGTCGAAGCGCAGCAGGGTCAGGAAATCGGCGTCGAAACTGCCGCGCAGCAAATGCTCGACGATTCTCTCCTGACGTGCGCGCAGGCCCTCGCCGACGTCGTCAGCGGCGATCGCCTCGACCAGATTGTCCAGATCACCGGCGTGCTTCAGCACCACGAAGTCGCCCTCGGTGACATAGTAGGCTTCGCCGGTGACGGAGACATTGCCCAGCAGGGCGGCCTGCAGCCCCAGGGTTCCCGTGCCTGTGACGCTGATCCCGCATTGGGCCAGCATGGTGTTGCCGCTGACATGATAGGGCACGATGACGACGTTGGGAAAAGCCTTCAGCCGGTCCAGCAGCGCGGTTTGTCGGAAACCGAACTGCGATGGATGGTCCTTGACCACGATCTGATGATCCGCCGCGGTCAGCCGACGGGCGATTTCGACCAACAGGTCTTCGTGAAGAATCATCTGGAGATCGTCGATCCAGTAATCGATGGCGGCCTCGGGCAGCAGTTGCAGTCCGAACAGGACCCGCCGTTCGCGGGGGAAGGCCTCGAGCTTTTTCTCCCAGTCCGGCTCAACCAGTCTGGTGATGCGCACGTCCGACCATTTCGCCTTGTGTCCGAGTGAGGGCTGGGCGTCGAGGTAGTGGATGTTCAGCGCATCGCGCCGCCACCAGGAATAGAGTTTGAAGAAGGCCGCCCTGACGCGGAAATAGCCAAGGGTCTTCAAGAACCGCAGCGGGCCGTGATCCGGCTGGTTCTTGATGTAGGAGGGGGTGAACAGGGGATCGGCGATCTCGCGGATCTTGGCGTCGACCAGGGCGGGATCCGGCGCCGGGCCTGTGGTCATCAGCCGTCCCCTGTGCATCAGCATGCACATGTCGGGCAGGGCGCTGATCGTGATTTCGAAATAGGGCAGGCCGCGCTTGCGGCACAGCCGGGCCAGAACATCCTGATTGTAGTTGTCGATCGGCAGGCTGACGACATAGCCGGGCCGGACGGCGTCGAGCTGGATCTCCATGGCGTCGGCCATGGCCAGAACCATGGCGACGGCCCGTCGGCGGTCCTGCCAGCGCAGAACCCGGCAGCGGGCGATGACGTCATCGATCTCGGCGACGCTCAGAAGTGGCGAATCCTGGTCGCGCGCCCGGTAACGCGTCTTCCAGGCGGCGTAATAGTCATCGGTGATCCAGCGGTCGCCGTCGCCCCGCCGATCCGTAAGCACGGTCACCTGGTCAAAGCCCATGTGGCGGCCGACATGGCTCCACCAGTGCTGGGTGCGGTGGATGGCGTAGATCAGGGCTGAGGTCATGTCTGCTGTCTGCGAACGGCCCGGCTGACCAGAACAAGGTAGAGGGTCGAGGTGGCGACTGTGGCGAAGGCCGCGCCATATACACCGAACCGCCAGGTCAAGAGAACCAGGGTGGAGGCGCCGAAGATCAGGGCGATCCCCTGCGCTACGAAGATGCGGCGCTCGGCGTGGATTGCATTGAGGATCAGGGCATGGAAATCGGCCGCTGCCCGCAACATGAAGCCCAGCAGCAATATGCCCATGAGCCACAGGCTGAGGTGGAAGCGCTCCGACCATACGCCTTGGGTCAGGACGTCCGCTCCCCAGGCCGCCAGCAGCAGCAGCGGCGTCCCGGCCAGGGTCTTCAGATACTCACGCAGAACCCGACGTCGCAGATGGGGAATGTCGTGTCCCTTGGCTTCGGCGTAGATCGCCGGGGTGATGCGGTTGAACGAGACGATGTTGAAGGCCTGATAGGCGAAGGAGACCAGAAGGGTGTGACGGAAATACAGGCCCGTCATGTCCAGGCTGAGCAGGGCGCCGACCGCCAATCGATCGAATTGCAGGATCAGGATGGCGATCAGGCCGATCATGAAATGGGTCAGCGAGGCCTTGTGCTGGCCCAGGATGTCGGCCCTCAGGCTGAAGGGGCTCGCCTTGGGCGCCGCGTCGCGTATGCGCAGGAACATCACGCCCAGCGCCAGAGTGCAGATGACGGCGCCCACGGCCCAGGCCGTCATGACGAAGTCCAGGGTGAAGGCGTCGCGCAGGAACAGGGCCCCATACAGGGCGACAGCGGCGAGCACAGCATTCTTGCACGTCACCACCACCAGCATGGCGGCGTAGCGCTGGTGGATCAGGGCATACTGATAAACCTGGTTCGACAGATGCTCGCCGACCACCACGATCGTCGCGGCCAGCAACACCATCCAGTCGGCGCCCGTCCACAGCAGCACCGCCAGCACGAACAACGGGATCATGAAGGTCCAGTTGAAGGCGAAGAACTTCAGCGCCTGGACCACATGGCGGTCCAGCACCGAGTGATGCTCGCCGGCCGAACGGCGCTGGATGTCGATCTGGCGTTCGAAATTGAACGCGAAGGCGAACAGACCGACCAGGGTGACGATCAGGCCGAAACGTCCCGCCTGATCGATCGGCAGGCCATAGGTGGCCGTCAGGACGAAGCCGGCCCGCGCGGCGACATCCATCAGCTTGACGATGACCAGGTAGAAGTCCCGGCGGCGCTGGCTCACCGCAGGCAGGGCGGTCACCAGGCGGTCCAGCCGCCGTCGACGGCCAGCACCTGACCGGTCACATAGGAGGAGGCCTCGCTGGCCAGGAAGACCAGAGGGGGCGCCATCTCCTCGCCGCGCGCCATCCGGCCCATGGGCACGCGGGCGGAATATTTGTCTCCGAATACGGAGTTCTGGCCGCTGGAGACGCCGCCGGGGACCAGGCAGTTCACGCGGATGCCCTTGTCGGCCCAGTGGGTCGCCAGCCATTTGGTCAGGCCGACCACCGCCGCCTTGGACGCCGAATAGACGGCGGGCGTGTTGATCGCACCGCCCAGATAGTCCGAGCCTTCGTAGATGCGGCTGTCGGGTCCGACCAGGCCGTAGATGGAGGCGGTCTGGATGATGCGGCCGCCGCGCCCCGCCTTCAACATTTCGCGTCCCACCGCCTGGGCCATCAGGAACATGCCGTCGATGTTGACGCTCATGACCTCGCGCCAGGTGTCCAGACTGTAGGTCTCGAACGGCTCGAAGAAGGCGCGCACGTCGGATGTCTTGGTCGCTGCGTTGTTGACCAGCACGTCGATGCGGCCGAACTGGGCCATGACGGCGTCCACCGCTGCGGCGACAGAGGCGGGGTCCGAGACGTCGCAGCCGAAGCCCTGCGCCTCATCGCCGATCTCGGCGGCGGCGGCGATGGCGGCGTCCTCGAACAGATCGACGACCGCCACACGGGCGCCGGCCTCGACCAGGGCGCGGCAGAAAAGCTGGCCCAGAATGCCTGCGCCGCCCGTGACCAGGGCGACCTGTCCGTCCAGACGTGCGGCGGCGAATGTCGGCGTCGCGCTCATCAGTTGTGCGACCGGAAGACGGGTTTGATGGCGGCGCCGTCCAGATGGGCCTCGACACCGTCTTCCAGCGCGCGGGCATAGACGGCCAGGGCGCCGTCGAACGCTTCCAGCGTCAGAGCCAGTTCGCCTTCGCCATGTGACTGCGAAACCGCCAGCCAGGGCATCATCACGCCGCGCTTGAGCATCTCCTGCGAGAACAGGGTGCGCATCGGCAGGGACGGCTGGTCCGAGGCGTCGCGGGTCACATAGTTCAGGGAGACAGCGGGGCCTTCCATGAAGATGTGGTCCTGAACGCCATGTCGTGCGGCGACCTCCGCCAGCCCGGCCTTCAGCTTCGCGCCATAGGCCCACAGATGGGCGGGCACGTCCTCGGCGGCGTTGATCCGCGTCGCCTCGACGAAGGCGCCCAGGGCGGGCATTTCGGCGCCGTGGGTCGAGGACAGCAGGAAGGTGCGCTCCATGCCTGGTTTGACGATGGAGCCGACCTCCATGAACTCGCGCTTGCCGACGACGGCGGCCAGGGAGAAGCCGTTGGCCATGGCCTTGCCATAGGTGGCCAGGTCCGCCTCGATTCCGTACGTCGCCTGGGCGCCGCGCAGGTTCCAGCGGAAGCCGGTGATCATCTCGTCCAAGATGAACAGGGCGCCGTTGGCGTGGGCCAGGTCGCGCACCTGATGCAGGAAGCCGCCGGCGTAGCTGTCGGGTGTCCGGTCGGGCGTCGGCGCCCCGCCGATAGTTCCGTCCGCCTCATGTGGCCAGATATGGGTGGCGGGCTCCAGCATCACCGCCGCGATCTGGTCGGGGTATTGGTCGAACAGGGCCTTCAGCGTGCCGATGTCGTTGTAGTCGAACACCAGGGTGGTCGCGGCCTGGTCTGCCAATGTGCCGCGCTTGATGGCGGTGACGCCGATGAACCAGTCGTCGAACGAGAAGAAGGGGTGCTGGCGCGGCACGCAGACATAGCGGCGACCGGTGTGGGCGCGGGCGATCTTGACCGCCGCCGTGGTGACGTTCGAGCCATTCTTGCCGAACTTGACCATCTCCGCACAGGGGATCAGGTCGCAGATCAGTTCGGCCGCCTCAAGTTCGATCTCGGTGGCGCGGGTCAGATTGACGCCGTTCTCTATCTGGCGGATCGCCGCCGCATTCACCCGGTCATCGGCATAGCCCAGCGTCACCGCCCGCAGCGCCATGCCGTAGTCGAGGTAGCGGTTCCCGTGCGTGTCCCAGACATAGGCGCCCTTGCCGCGCGACAGAACGGGCGGCGCGATCGAGGGGAACTGGTCGTCGCCGCGCGAATAGGTGTGCGCCCCACCGGGAATGGCCTTGTGCAGCCGCGCACGCAGGTCCGCGAAATCGGCGTCAGCGTTGCTTGTCGTAGGAGAGACGGAAGGCGTTTGGGACATCAGGGCATCACTGAAAGAAGGGCGTTGTGACCGCTCAGCGCGGTTCGATCGCATTGGCTTCGTAATAGGCGAGTGTAGGGCGATCCAAATCCAGGTCGCCCTTGATCAGATGCATCCGGCCCAGGTCGGCCAGTTGCGCCTGGGCGTCGCGCGCCCAGTAGATCAGGGAGGTGGTCTGCGGATGACGTAACTCGGGCGGGTGGAACAGGTTCAGGAAGGCGAACATCGGCTCATCCACCGACGAGAACCAGCCCGAGGCGATGAAGTGACGTCCGAAGTCCGATGAGGTGCAGGTGAAGTCCATGGCGGCCAGCCCCCGGTCGCGGGCGTAGAATTCCAGGAAGGCCATGACCGCCGGCATCTCGTGCACCTCGGCCCCGATCTCGACCACATGGGCGAAAGGCATGCCGGGGATGGTGTCGCGCCGCAGCACCACATGGGCATCGCCGATGGCGTAGGTTTCATATTCATAGACGGGGTGCTGGTCATAGCGCCACGCCATATGGGCGCGGTTGCGGACATAGGCGTTCTTGTCCGACAGGCCGCGGTCCGGGGCGACGACTTCGCCCGCTGCGACGAGGCGCGCGCCGCCTTCATCGGCCGTGACGGCGCCCATGCGGTGTTTGGCCAGCTTTTGGCCCAAAGGCGCGATCTCGCTGTAGGGCCGCACCGCATCTATGTTCCAGATGCGGAAGAAGCGGGGGATGTGCCGCCAGTAGTTGAAGCCTTTTCGCAGATAGACGCTCAAGGCCTCGTCGCTGATGCCGCTGCCCAGCATGACGTCGAAGGTGGATTGCAAATGGTCCAGCATGCGCGGACCCAGGCCCTTGCCCTTGGCGTCAGGGGCCACGATCCAGGTGGTCAGCTCGGCGCCGCGCAGCCGTTTCCCGTTCAGCATGAAGCTGCGTTCGTGCAGCCCCATGGCTCCCAGTAGCTGCGACCCGGCGACGGAGACGCAGACCGAACACAGTTCCTTCTGTTCAGGCGCGTCGACGAATTGCCAGCGGGTGAAGCCGGGCAGGCCCAGCGCCATCTTGCGCGGCCAGTGTTCGTCATAGAAGGCCGCGATCTCTTCGACGGACACACCGAGGTCATGGGCAGATCCGGTGGTGATAGCATCCATGAGCGCCTCCATGCGATCCGCCGCCGGGGGGGGCGGACCCGTGAATATTGCCTGCCCGTGGGTCAGAAACCGCTGGCGGTCCCGGACCGGCGTCTCCACAGGGGGTAGAAGGTTTCCTCGCGCCTGACAACGCAGCTCTTGGGGCCGCCGATATAGCGGCTCTGGTCGGGCAGGTCGCGGTCGATCAGCAGGGATTCCGTGCCGATCTGGCACTGGTTGCCGACCACGCACCGACCCAGCACCGCCGCGCCCGGTCGCAGCGTCACGTGCTGGCCGAAGGTCGGATAGACATCGTGGTTCGAGCCGACGCCGACCCGCTGATAGCTGACGAAATAGTCGCTGTAGTTCGCTCGACCGAGAACCGTGCCGAGCGGATGCACCAGCAGGAAGATGCTGGGCAGTTCGACCTCATAGAAGATGTCGCAGCCGTGCAGCGCCTTGTTCAGCAGGAACAGTTTGGCGCACAGGTCCGCCGGCGCCTTTTGTCGATGCAGCTCATTGCCCAGCAGATACAGCCACATGGCGTACTGGTCGCCGTGCAGATGGCTGAACACCGCTCGCTCGCCGTCAAAGAAGTATTTGTTGTCAATCTCGGTGAAGCAGTGCTCCAGCCGGGCCAGGGCGATGGGCATGGCCGAGCGCAGGTCATCGGTCGTGACCTCCACGTCGGGAAAGTGAGCGTTCAGCTGACGGGCGACATAGGCGGCCAGCGCCTCGGGGCTCAGGCTCATCGCGATCCGCTGGGTCATCGCGTCCTCCCTCTCAGGCTATATGGGCAGGTGGATGGTGTCGACGCGAGGCAGCTCAAGCGCATTGTCGGCGGTCAGGTCGGCCACGGCGTCGCGGGTCGTGATCCCCAGGGCGCCGCCGCGTGCGCGGACGATGTCGAGCGTGTGCTGGTCATAACCCCCGTAGGGATAGCAGATCGACCAGTCGGTGCGCGGAACGCCAAGCCCACGCAGGAAGTCCAGCGAGCGGTCGATGTCAGCGGCCTGCTCCTCGGGCGTCATCGACGACAGCCATTGGTGGCTGTAGCCGTGGCTGCCGAAGCTCATGCCGGCGCGCAGCATGGTGCGGGCCTGATCGGTCGACATGTAGAGTTCCGAGGCGAAGGCGGCTTCGTCGGCGCTGACGAAGCGCGCGAACAGGGCGTCGCAGATGGCGTGACGCACCGCTTCGGGCAGGCCCATCTGCAGCATCAGCTTGATGAACAGCACCTCGGGCGTGTCCAGGTGACATTCGCCCATGTGCTCGTCGATATAGGCCTGCCAGGGGCGCAGGGCGGCGCCGCCTTCACGCGCACGTTCGACCTCTTCGCGCAGGGCGGCGAAGATCTTGGAGGCGTCCGGCTCGGACGCCAGGATGTAGTGGATCTTGTTCACGTCCAGCAGCCGGCCTTCGAGAATGGGCTGGGCCGGCGGGTAGAAACTGCCCTGCCAGCCGCGCTCGTCCAGAAGGGGGAAGACGTTCAGATAGTGGTCCAGATAGCCGTCGTCGAAGGTCAGCCAGCAGGCGTTGTCAGGCAGGGCTTCATCGCCGCGTTTCGCCGCCAGGATCTGGTCGACCGTGACCACCTGATAATGGGCCTCGATATGGTCCAACTGGCCCCGGAACGCCTCCAACGTCCGCCCCTTGATCGCGGGAAACCGTGACCGGGCCAGGTCGCGGACGTAGTGGTACATGACGATGGTCAGGGACATCAGCTGCGGCTGCCCTTCTGGTTGCGGACATGCACGCCGTTGGTGGCCAGATAGGTGCGGACCTTGATCGGGCTGTGGTCGGTGAAGATGAACATCGAAGAGATGGTGATGGCCGAGGCGCCCGCGTCCAGAGCCGCCTTGCAGTCGTCCAGGCTGCCCGCGCCGGACGAAGCGATCAGGGGAATGTCCAGCCTGTGGGCCAGGGCGTCGATCATCTCCAGATCATAGCCGTTCATCATGCCGTCGCGGTCGATGGAGGACATCAGGATTTCGCCCGCATGCAGGTCCTGCATCCGCAGGGCGTATTCGACGGGGTCGTGCTCGGTCTGCTGCGCGCCGCCGCGCCCAAACACCCGCTTGCGGCCGGTTTCGTCGGCGGCGTAATCGACAGAGACGACGATGCACTGGTCGCCGAAGCGCGACGCCGCCTGGGTGATGAAGGCGGGGTCGTCGATGGCGGCGGAGTTGATGCTGACCTTGTCGGCGCCGCTTTTCAGCAGAGCCTCGATCTGGGCCAGGGAGCGGACGCCGCCGCCCGCCGTCAGGGGAACGAACACCTCTTCGGCCACACGCTCGATGATCGAGCCGCCGACGGTGCGGTCTTCGGCCGAGGCGTCGATATCGACGAAGATCAGTTCGTCCACACCGTAGGAATCATAGACCTTGGCGGTCGAGACAGGGTTGCCCGCCTCACGCTGATCGTCGTGAAAGCGGCGCATCTTCACCAGACGGCCGTTGCGGATCAGGAATTTGGGGATGATCCGTTTCTTGAGCATCAGAACTCGTGCGCGAGCCAGTTCTGCAACAGCTGCAGACCATTGTCCTGGCTCTTTTCGGGGTGGAACTGTGTGGCCGTCAGATTGCCCCGGCGCACCGCCGCCGTGAAGGGGCCGCCATGATCGCAGGTTCCGGCCACGTCGGTGGGATCGGCGCACACCATGTGGAAGGAATGGACGAAATAATAGTCGCTCTCGCCGGACGGCAGGCCCTTGAACAGCCATTCGTCAGGAGCGAAGGAGACGGCGTTCCAGCCGACATGCGGCACCTTGGCCGGCGGCGCAGCCTCCAGCGGCAGGATCTCGGCGTCCAGCCAGCCCAGCCCCTGGTGCAGGCCGTGCTCATGACTGACGCGGGCGAACAACTGCATGCCCAGGCAGACGCCGAGGATCGGCTTCTTCACCTCCAGCGCCAGCCGGTTCAGCACCGGTCGCAGGCCTGACGCTTCAATCGCCGCGACAGCGTCACCGAACGCCCCGACGCCGGGCAGGACCAGCCGGTCGGCGGCCTCCAGTTCGTCTACGTCGGCGGTGACGATGGCGTCTTCGCCGACGTATTCAAACGCATTCATCAGTGAACGGACATTGCCCATTCCGTAGTCGATGATGGCGATGGTCATCGACGGCGCATCCTAGGATTTCGCCGTCTTGGGCGGGCCGACGGGGATGTGGCTCAGGTCGGTGCGGTCCCATTTGTCGAAGTCAGGCATGACGGGGCCGGTCTCGACCTTGGACCGGTCGAACTTCCACGGATGGACCTGGTGCGGTTCCAGATATTTATAGAATTCGTCCTCGGTCATCTGGAGCGTCTCCAGGAACCAGTCCATCGAGGCCGGGCGCTTGCCGTCGTACTGCGCCTCGATCGCCAAGGCTTCTTCGCGGGTCTTGCGGCCGTTGCGGATGTCGATGGAAAGCAGGTGGTTGGCTCGACCGTAGCCGCGCTTCACGAACTTCGACCAGTCGCGCATGCCCTGATAGGTGCATTCGATCTTTTCGTAGTCGTATTCGGGCGGCACGCCCTCGACCTGCTGGCCCTTCCAGCCCAGTTCCTTCTCGATCAGGGCGACGTTGGCCTTGGTGTCCCACTGGATGTAGTTGCCCAGACAGATCGACTGGACCTTCAGTTTGATCAGGTCCTTGCGCTTCGGATAGTCGAACATCCACAGGTCGCGGCGTTCCACGCGACCTTGCAGGAATTCATACATGTCGTCGGCGGTGATGCCCTGGTTCATCAGACGGTTGAACCGCTTCTCGTCGACCTCCTCCATCTCTTCGAAGGTGTACCAGCTGTGGTATTCCGCCGTGCTCTCGCCCCAGAACAGCAGCGGAACCTCAAAGCGGACGGCCATGTGCATGACGCCGGAATAGATGCCGGTGTGGCAGTGCCAGCAGAAGTCGCCGCGACGCTTGAAACTCTCCAGCTGAAGCTCGCGCACGACCTGGAAGTTTGGCGTGAACTCCACCACATCGCAGCCCAGCTGTTTGAAGACGGAGGTGTTGTTCTCCTCGACCAGCGGCCGGTAGCCCCAGTGGTTGAAACGCACCACCAGCGGCTTCAGCTTCAGAACCTTGATGATGTAATAGAGCTGGAAGACTGAGTCCTTGCCGCCCGAATAGGGCACGATGCAGTCGTACAGGCCCTTGCCCTTATGAGCGGCGACGATCTCATCCAGCTGACGCTGGCGGTCGTCCCAGTCGATCTTGTCCTGCTTGAACTCGACCTGGCGGCAGACCGAGCAGACGCCTTCATCATCATAGGTGATGGTGTCGACGGTCTCGGGGGTGAGGCAGCGGGTGCATTTACGCATGATCATTCCACATCGGACGGGGAGGTCCGGTCTTGCTGTTTTATCAGGTCCAGGCTGGCGGCGATGGCCTCGACACAGATGAAGTCGACAAGATCGTCGATCTCCTGCGCCTTGTAGCGTGCGCCTTCATACCCGAGCGTACGTCCGTGAAAGAAGCTCTGCTCGCGCCGCAACCCCGGGACGGATGAGATATAGAGGCTGCCGTCCAGTGAGAACAGCGGCTCGATGTCCTGACGCCGCGGCATGTCGTTGAACGAGGCGGTGACATAGGGGGTGATGACGCCTGCATCGGTGCGGCGCACGGCGAAGGCTGGATGGGTCGCCTCCAGCTTCGACACACCGACGATGGCGTCTGCGTCCGCCGCGACCATCTGCTTCAGGGCGGAGTCTACGTCACTGCCTTCGGTCAGGGGCGAGGTCGGCTCCAGCAGGACGACATAATCATAAACGTCGCCGGCCGCCTCCAAAGTATCGAGTGCATGCAGGATGAAGCCCAGGCTGGGCGCCGTGTCCGAGGCCAGTTCGGCGGGTCTGAGAAAGGGGGCGTCGGCCCCGTGCTCGACAGCGATGTCGGCGAACCCCTGGTCATCGGTCGAGATGATCACCCGGTCGACATGGGCCGAGGCCCGCGCCGCCGCAATCGGCCAGGCCAGCAGGGGTTTGCCCGCCAGCGGCCGGATGTTCTTCAGCGGCAGACCCTTGGAGCCCTTGCGCGCCGGAACGATGGCTAGGACCCGCTTGCCTTCGATCATGGCTGGCCTGCGCCTTCGGCGATGATGTCGGGGGCCTTGACGAAGGGGGCGCGGGCCCGCTGGATCGAGCGGTCCACCACCTTGTGGGCGAAGAACAGGCTTTTGGGATAGTTCAGGCCGTGCGCCATCTGGCTGGCGCGGATCTCGTCGTTCTGGCGCATGATGCTGGCTGTCGAGCCGCCGGTGGCGCCGCCCGAGCGCATCCGCACCCAGATTTCAGGCAGATAGACCGACTTCACCCGGGCGACATAGAAGGTCCGCAACAGAAAGTCGTAGTCGGCGGCCAGCCGATAGGCGGTGTCGAACACCCCGACCTTGTCGTAGACCGAGCGACGCAGGAACACGGTCGGGTGGGCCGGAATGAATCCGCGGCGCAGGTTCTCAGGCGTTGCAGGACGCGACTTCCAGTGCCGCTCGATCTTGCCGGTGTTTTCAGGGTCGACATAGACCAGATCGGCGTGAACCGCCTCGACCGAGGGATCCTCGAACGCCTGCATCACCCGCTCCAGCACGTCCGGGGCGCAGTAGTAGTCGTCGGAGTTGATGAAGCCGATGACGTCGCCGGTCGCCCGCGATAGGCCCTTGTTGTAGGCGTCGTAGATGCCCTTGTCGGCCTCGGACACTGCCGAGGTCACACGCTGGCCCTCGGCTGCCACGATCGCCATCGTCTCGTCCTTGGAGCCGCCGTCGACGACCAGATATTCAAAGTCGGCCAGGGTCTGGGCGTTCACCGAGTGCAGGGTGTCGGCGATGGTTTTGGCGCTGTTCCAGCAGGCGGTGATCAGGGAAAGCTTGGTCATAGTTCAGAACTCGCAGAGGCCAGGGGCGGAGCCGCCCGGTCCTTGTCGGACAGGATCACGCTCTCCACGCCCAGCAGGGCAGGCAGACGGTCGGCGATGGACCAGGCTTTTTCCGATGCCTCATCATAGCCGCCGTCGCAGGCGTATTCGAACATCGTGTCTTCCAGCGCATAGAAGCCATGCGCGTATTGAGCGTCGATCCGCACCCAGCCGTCTTCCGGCGTCAGTGTGGCGGTTTGCAGTTCCGGCGCCGGGTCGTTCACGTCCACCACCACGTCGACGATGGCGCCGGAGACGACGCGGATCACCTTGGTCTGGGCCGAGGGCGCCATCTGGACATGCAGGCCCCGGAACACGCCCTTTTTCGAAAAGGAGCGCTTCAGCACCATGGCCTCGCTCTCATAGAGCACTTCCAGCCAGCCGCGATTGTCCTCACGCCGGCGGGTCGTCTGGTCCAGGCGGACGAAGGGATCCACGCGCGTCAGCTCCAGTCGGCGTTCTTGATCAGGACGGCCTTGCGGGCGGCCAGAAGGTCGGCCTCCATCATCTCGTCGACCATCTCTTCGAAGGTGATTTCCGGCTCCCAGCCCAGCTTGGCCTTGGCCTTGGCCGGGTTGCCGAGCAACGTCTCCACTTCGGTCGGGCGGAAATAGCGTGGGTCGACGCGGACGATGACGGCGCCTTGTTTGATCGCGGGGCAGCGCGTGGCGGCATGGGCCGGGTCGACGCTGTCGACGATGCCGATCTCGTCCACGCCCTGGCCTTCCCAGCGCAGGGTGACGCCGATGCGGGCCGCCGAGACCTCGACAAATTGGCGCACGCTGTATTGCTTGCCGGTGGCGATGACGAAGTCCTCAGGCTCATCCTGCTGCAGCATCAGCCACTGCATGCGGACATAGTCCTTGGCGTGACCCCAGTCGCGCAGGGCGTCCATGTTGCCCAGATACAGGCAGTCGCTCAGTCCCTGGGCGATCTCGCCCAGGCCGCGGGTGATCTTGCGGGTGACGAAGGTCTCGCCGCGCCGCTCGCTCTCATGGTTGAACAATATGCCGTTGCAGGCGAAAATTCCGTAGGCCTCACGGTAGTTCACGCACATCCAGTAGGCGAACATCTTGGAGACGGCATAGGGGCTGCGTGGATAGAAGGGGGTGGTCTCCGACTGGATCGGCTCCTGCACCAGGCCGTATAGTTCCGACGTCGAAGCCTGGTAAAACTTTGTCTTCTTCTCCAGCCCCAGCAGGCGGATCGCCTCCAGCAGGCGCAGCGTGCCCAGGGCGTCGACGTCGGCGGTGTATTCCGGCGTCTCGAAGCTGACGGCGACGTGACTCTGGGCGCCCAGGTTGTAGATCTCGTCCGGCTGAACCTCTTGAATGATCCGCACCAGATTGGAGGTGTCGGTCAGGTCGCCGAAATGCATCTGGAAGCGGACGTCGCCTTCGTGCAGGTCCTGATAAATGTGATCGACCCGGTCGGTGTTGAACAGCGACGATCTGCGCTTGATGCCGTGGACGTCGTAGCCCTTTTCAAGCAGGAATTCAGCGAGATACGAGCCGTCTTGGCCGGTGACTCCAGTGATCAGCGCGGTCTTTTTCGTCATAAAGTCTTCCAGCGGAGAGAACGGGCGGGCGGTGACGGCTTGGCGTGAAAGACCGGGCGTACTGCGCTTGCGCACCGTTTCCCGATCCTGCGCGGTCGAATGGCGCCTCCCCCCAGGCTCGCAAACTCCATGGCCGCCGACGGAGGCCTGTGTAGGCAACAAATGTGACAATGGCCAGTAGGGCGCGCTCAGGGAGCGGACCGGTCAGGGGTGAAATTCGAGGGGAAATCGTGTTAGCGCCTCCACGTTGCCGTTTTCGTTGTCGCAGGATCCTGCGACGACGTCCTGTCTTCGCCTTCTGTTTCCGGAGTCCCGCTTCATGTCTGACGTCATTCCTGACCTGCATGCGTTTCCCGCCGGACTCTTCGACCAGGATGAAGACACTGGGCCGGGCGCTGCGCCGGTGCATCAGGCGCCGATCGACCTGCTGGAGGGTGGTGATCCCCTCGCCGTCACGCCGCCGCCCTACGAATACTCCTTCGATTTCGACATGGGCATGGGCCCCTGGACAACCTGGCTGGCTCCGTCCGTCGTCACTGAGGTTGGCGGAGAACACGAATCCTTCACCCGTCTGAACGCGCCGGGCTGGCTGGACCCCAACCACATCGAGGGCGTGGGCGCCCTGCGTCTGGTTGCTCACCTGTCGATCCCTGTGGCCGGATCGCCGGGCGCGTTGAACCTCAATGACGCCGAGTTCGAGATCACCATCCGCGCCACTGACTTCCAGGCGAATGGCGGAAAGCTGGTGGTCTGGTTGTGCCGCTACATCCCGGAGGAAGGCGTCTTCAAGAACTATTACGTCGGCTTGGCGGTGACGAACTGGGCCAACACCGGCAACGATCTGACCCCTCAATTGGTGGAGGGCGAGTGGGTCACCCTGACGGTTCAACTGAGCGACGATCCTGCAGACTGGACCTATGCGGGCGAGAACCACTACCAGCAGGGCGATCTGGCTGACCGCTACCAGCCTTTCGATCTGGGCCAGACGCTGGACTATACCGACGCCACCCTGCACCTGGTCATGCTCAACGACGAAGTCGATGAGTATCCGACGGGCTTCCTCGACATCGCCAACATCACCGTCCGCACGCAGGAGCCCGCGCGGCCTGTCGGCGTGGCGGGCAACAACGCCAACCGGGAGTTTTTCTACGGGCTGGAAGATGAGGTGACGACCGGAACCCTGGCGGGCGATGGTGTTGTGGATCTGAGCAACGCCACCTTCAGCCTGGTGGCCGGCTCGGCCACCAATGGCGCAGTGACGATCGATCCCGCGACCGGCGCTTTCATCTGGACCCCGAACGCCGACTATTTCGGCCCGACGGACTTCGTCGGAGCAGCCACCTTCCGCTACACGGTGACGGACGGTGTCAACACCTCGGTCCAGCGCACAGCCTATGTCTTCATTGGTCCTGTCAACGACGCCCCGACAGCCAGCACGGTCAATGAAGCGATCGAGATCGCAGCGAACACGGCGTTCAGCTTCACCCTCCTGAAGGGCGCTGATGTAGATCGCGACGAACGCCTGACGTTTGAGATTGTCGATGGATCCGCGACCAACGGAACGGTCACCCTGGATGCAGCCACGGGCCGTTACGTCTTTACGCCGACAACCGGTTTCTCGGGCGAAGCCAGCTTTTCCTACGTGGTCACCGATGGCCAATTGGACAGCGCGCCCAAGACGGTGACGCTGACCGTCGCGCCGCCCGGCTCACCGCCCGCCAGCCCGACTTTCGCCGATGCCGCCGCTGCTTACGCGAGAGGCGACATCGAAGGCTGGGTGCGGGGCGTTATGCTGGCGGCCGAGGCTGGCGATGTGAACGCCGCCCACCATTTCGGCACCTGGCTGCGTTACGGCCAGAATGTCACCGCCGACCCGGCGCGCGCAGTGCAGTTTCTGGAGCGGGCCCAGAGCGATGCCGGCATCAAGCTGATCCTGGCGGACATGTACGCCAGCGGCGACGGCGTGACGCGGGACTATGTCCACGCCCGCCAGCTGTTGTCTGAACTGCCGAACAACGCTTCGGCCCTGTATCAGCTCGCCATACTCAACGACCGGGGTTTGGGCGGTCCGGAGGATGATTTCCGCGCGGCCGAGCTCTACCTCCAGGCCGCCAAGCTGGGCAGCGGTGCGGCCATGTTCTCGATCGGTCGGCGGTATCTGTCGGGCGAAGGCGTGGCGGTCTCGGCCGAGGAGGCGTATTTCTGGTTGGGTCTCGCCAGGAAGTTCGGCTTCACAATGTCGAACACGAGCCAGATCAACGGTCTGGTGGTCTTCAACATGAATCAGGCTGTGGCCTTGGGCCTTTCGCCAGCCGAAACAGCCGCGCTGGACGCCCAGATCGCAGCCTGGACGGTCGGTCAGCAGCCGCCGGTCGGCGGGCAGGAAATCACCGGCGACGGCGTCCTGGTCGGCACAGCCTACAATGACGTCATCCGGGGTGGGACGGGCTACGATGTCCTGATCGGTCACGACGGCAATGACACCCTGTATGGCGGGACCGGAGCGGCTAATGAGCTGTACGGCGGTCGCGGCGACGACACCTATGTGATCGAGGCCATCGGCGACACCATCATCGAACACGCCAATGAGGGCATCGACACGGTGCGCACTTCGCTGGCCGCCTATGCGCTGCGCCTCAATGTCGAGAACCTGCTGTACACAGGTTCCGGCGATTTCACAGGCACAGGCACCGCCCAGAACAACCAGATCACAGGCGGGGCGGGCAAGGACACTCTGTCAGGGCTGGCTGGCGATGATGTGCTGATCGGCTTGGCGGGCGACGACGTGCTGGACGGCGGAGAGGGGACAGATACCGCGGTCTTCTCGGGTCGTCGTGCGGACTATGTCATCACCGTCGCGAGCGGTGTGACCACGATCGTTGGTCCGGATGGCCGAGACACCCTGATCAATATCGAGATCCTGCAATTCTCCGACGGCCTCTTCGAGATTTCGGGCGAGCCGATGATCGAACGCATCATCGGCACGGACGGCGACGACATCCTGGAGGGAACGGACGGCGACGACGTGATGCGCGGCCTTGCCGGCAACGACGTGTTGAACGGCGGGGCGGGCATGGACACGGCCGATTATTCAACCGCCTCGTCAGGCGTCACCGCGCGTCTGGACATCATGCGGGCGACCAACGACGGGGACGGCGGGACCGACACCTTCATCTCTATCGAAAATCTCACCGGTTCCGCGTTTGACGATCTGCTGATCGGGGACGCGGCGAACAACGTCCTGAAGGGCGGGCTGGGCCGGGACATTCTGTCTGGCGGCGGGGGCGATGATATCCTGTGGGGCGGCGCTGGCGCGGCGAACCAGCTGATCGGCGGCGCGGGGAACGACTGGTACGTGCTGGAAGCCAATGATTCCGTGGTCGAGGGGGTCGATGAAGGCGTCGATACGGTCGAGGCGCGGATCGCCGTCTACAATCTGGCCGCCAATGTCGAGAATCTGGTGTTCGGCGGGACGGGGAATTTCACCGGAACCGGCAATGCGCTGGACAACATCATCACGGGCGGCGCGGGCGACGATGTGCTGCGCGGCGGCGGCGGAAGTGACGTGATGAATGGCGGCGCGGGCAGCGACACCGCCGACTACAGTCTGGCCCCGGCCGCCGTGGTGGCGCGTCTTGATCTGATGCGGGCGACCAGCAACGGCTATGGGGTGACCGACGTCTACACGTCCATCGAAAACCTGACGGGTTCGGCATTCGATGATGTGCTCATCGGCGACGCCGGGAACAATGTGCTCAAGGGCGGCCTCGGCTTCGACGTCCTGTCCGGAGGGGATGGCGACGACATCCTGTCGGGCGGCCAGGGGGCGGCGAACCAGCTGATCGGCGGACGGGGCGACGACCTCTACATCCTGGACACCACGGACACGATCGTGGAGCTGGCCGGCGAAGGCCACGACACCATCGAGGCGCACATCGGGGCCTATGTCATGGCCGCCAATGTGGAGGACATGTACTATGTCGGCTTCAACAAATTCTACGGCACGGGCAACGCGGGCGACAACGTCATCACCGGCGGGATCGGCGACGACATCCTCAAGGGGATGGGCGGCGACGACGTGCTGAACGGCGGCGCAGGCCGCGACGAGGTCCAGTTCCGCGGCGCCAAGGCCCAGTACACGGTGACGGTCGAGGGCGACGGCTACCGCATCGTCGACAGCGTGGCGGGGCGCGACGGCTCGACCCTGGTGACCAGCATCGAGGTTCTGCGGTTCATGACCGGCAACACCACGACGGCGCTGGCCTATCCGCCGGCCGGAGCGGCGCCGTTGGCTGAGGGGCAGGACAAGACGGTCGCGGATGCGGGGCCGCTGGTCTCGCCCCTGCACGACGAAGACGCCTTCGTGCTGCCGGACCTCGCGGCCGGCAAGGGCGCCGACGCCGGGCCGCTGGTCCTGCCGGGAGCCGTGAATGACGACGCCGTCTGGAGCTTCGGCGCCGCCCGCCACGCGATGGCCGGCGTGTTCGACAACCCCTGGGTCGTCGCCGGCCCCCACGGCCCGCTGATCCTGCTCGAGGACGCCGTCCTCCACCCCGTCCCGGATCAACTCTGGGGGTGAGGGGGGGATGGGCTGGGCGGTCGGTCAGACCGCCCGGTTTCTGACCAGATCGTCCACAACGGACGGATCGGCCAGAGTCGAGGTGTCGCCCAGAGATCCGATCTCGTTTTCGGCGATCTTGCGCAGGATGCGCCGCATGATCTTGCCCGACCGCGTCTTGGGCAGGCCCGGCGCCCATTGCAGCACGTCAGGGGCGGCTATGGGGCCGATCTCCTTGCGCACATGGGCGATCAGGGCGGCCTTCAGCGCCTCGGTCGGCTCGACCCCGGTGTTGAGGGTGACATAGGCGTAGATGCCCTGGCCCTTGATGTCGTGGGGGAAGCCGACCACCGCCGCCTCGGCCACATCATCGTGCAGAACAAGAGCGCTCTCGACCTCGGCGGTGCCCATGCGGTGGCCCGAAACGTTGATGACATCATCGACCCGGCCCGTGATCCAGTAATAGCCGTCCTCGTCGCGGCGGCAGCCGTCGCCGGTGAAATATCGGCCGGGATAGGTCGAAAAATAGGTGTCGAAGAAGCGCTGGTCGTCGCCCCAGACCGTGCGCATCTGGCCCGGCCAGCTGTCGGTGATGCACAGATTGCCCTCGGTCGCGCCGTCCAGAACGCCGCCCTCTGCGTCCACGATCTGCAGCTCGACGCCCGGCAGGGGCTGGGTCGCCGAGCCTGGCTTGAGGTCCGTGGCGCCGGGCAGAGGCGAAACCAGGATCCCGCCGGTCTCCGTCTGCCACCAGGTGTCGACGATGGGGCAGCGGCCTTCGCCGACCACCTCATGATACCAGCGCCAGGCCTCGGGATTGATCGGCTCGCCCACGCTGCCCAGCAGGCGCAGCGACTTGCGGCTGGTGGCCTGCACCGGCCCGTCGCCTTCGCGCATCAGAGCCCGCAGCGCCGTGGGGGCGGTGTAGAAGATCTCGACCTTGTGCTTGTCGATGACCTGCCAGAAGCGGCTGGCGTCGGGCCAGGAAGGGATGCCTTCGAACAGCAAGGTCGTGCCGCCGTTGGCCAGTGGGCCATAGACGCAATAGGAATGGCCGGTGACCCAGCCCACGTCGGCGGTGCACCAGAAGACTTCGCCGGGTCGATAGTCGAACACCAGTTCATGCGTCCACGCCGCCCAGAACAGATAGGCCCCGGTGGTGTGCAACACGCCCTTGGGCTTTCCGGTCGAGCCGGAGGTGTAGAGGATGAACAGCGGGTCCTCGGCGTTCATCGGCTCGCACGGACAGTCGTCCGACGCGGTGGCGCGGGCGTCCTGATACAGGATGTCACGGCCCTCGGTCATGGCGACCTCGGCCTCGGTGTGGGCGATGACCAGAACCTTGTCGACGGAGACCTTTTCCAGCGCCTGATCGACATTGGCCTTCAGCGGCACGGTGCGCCCGCCGCGCCGGCCCTCATCGGCGGTGATGACATAGCGCGAGCCGCAGTCCTCGATCCGTCCGGCGATGCTGTCGGGCGAAAAGCCGCCGAAGACGACGGAGTGGACCGCGCCGATGCGGGCGCAGGCCAGCATGGCCACCGCCGCCATCGGAACCATGGGCAGATACAGGGTGACGCGGTCGCCCTTCACCACCCCCATGCCTTTCAGCACATTGGCCATGCGGCAGACTTCGCCGTGAAGCTCGCGATAGCTGATGCGGCCCGACAGATTGGGATCGTCGCCTTCCCAGATGATCGCCGTCTGATCGCCGCGCGACTCCAGATGCCGGTCCAGACAGTTCCAGGCGACGTTCAGCACCCCGTCGGCGAACCAGCGGATGCGGAAGTCCTCGCGGTTGAAGGAGACGTCCTTGATCACGGTCGGCGGCGTCATCCAGTCCAGCCGCCGGGCGGCCTGACCCCAGAAGGCGTCGGGCGTCTGGCGCGCCGCGATGCGGGCGGCCTCATAGCCGGCCTTGTCCATATGCGCCCGCGCGGCCCAGTCGGCGGGGACGGGATAGAGGTCGGGGTGGCTCATGGAAAACTCCGGGTCAGGCTCAGCACCCCCAGCGAACATCATGGCGAGGCCAAGGTCCATCCCGCACGTCAAGCGGACACGGCTGTTCCGCCGCCAATGTGTCGCAACCACGAGACTGTGATCAGCGATAATCTTTTTGCAGCGCAAAGCTCTATATGCTGCTGTGCCGTATCGATGACCGACATCGGTCGCCGCCCAGGATCTGCATGCTCTATTCGCTTCATGAGTTCGCCTACGCTTCGGCGGCTCCGTTCCGCCTGGGGGCCCGCATGGCCCGCGACTTCTGGTCTTCACCGCTGAATCCCGGCGCCGACACCGCCATCGGCCGCACCGCCTACGCCTCGGCCGAACTGTTCGAGAGCGTCACGCGCCGATACGGCAAGCCTGGCTGGGGTCTGGATGGGATCAACGTCGGGGAGCGCACGGTGCGCACGACTGAGCAGGTGGTCTGGTCCTCGCCCTGGTGCCGCCTGGTCCGCTTCGCCCGCAACATCGGCGATCTGAAGCGCGCCGGAAAGCCGGTGGCGGCACCGTCGGTGCTGATCGTGGCCCCGTTGTCGGGCCACTACGCCACCCTGTTGCGCGGCACGGTCGAGGGCTTCCTTCAGGACCACGACGTTTATGTCACCGACTGGACGAACGCCCGTCAGGTTCCGATGCTGGAGGGGCGGTTCGACTTCTTCGACTACATTGATCATGTGCGGACCATGCTGGCCCAGATCGGCCCGCGCGCCCATGTCGTCGGCGTCTGTCAGCCCGGACCGCCGGTTCTGGCCGCCTGCGCCCTGATGGCGGAAGACAATGATCCCAACCGCCCGGCCTCGATGACCTTCATGGGCTCGCCTATTGATGCGCGTCTGTCGCCGACGGTGACGAATGAACTGGCCGAGGAAAAACCCTTCGCCTGGTTTGAATCCAACATGATCCACACCGTACCCTGGCCCTATCCGGGGTTCGGGCGGCGGGTCTATCCGGGCTTCGTCCAGCTCTACAGCTTCATGTCGATGAACGAGGAGCGCCACGTCGACGCCCACCGCGAGTATTTCCGCGACCTGGTTTCCGGCGACGGCGACGGGGTGGAGAAGCACGAGGAATTCTACAACGAATACCTGTCGGTGCTGGATCTGACCGAAGAATTCTACCTCCAGACCATCGACATCGTCTTCCAGCAGCATCTGCTGCCGCGCGGCCTGCTGGAACATCATGGACGCAAGGTGGATTTGACGAAGATCACGGACATCGCCCTGATGACCGTCGAGGGCGCCAAGGACGACATCTCCGGCGTTGGTCAGACCCAGGCCGCGCACGGTCTTTGCGCCAATCTGCCTGAGGCGCTGCGGACCCTCTATGTGCATCCCGAGGTCGGCCACTACGGCGTCTTCAACGGGCGTCGGTTCCGTGACGACATCTATCCGCGCGTCCGCGACTTCATCGCGGCTCATGAGGTCGCTGGTGCGGTATCGGAACGGCCAGCGGCTGCCGCCTGAGGGGCCTGAAGGTCTCGGCGTCCCGGCCCGCCTTGTGGTCAACGCCCGCGCCCGTCGTCTGTCGATCCGCATCGACGGGCGCAACGGCGAGGCTGTGCTGACCGCGCCCAGCGAGCGCAAGCTGGCCGAGGCGGTGGCTTTCGCCCGCACGCGGACGATGTGGATCAAGGAACGTTTGGCTGAGCGCCGGCCCGGCACGCCGATCGCGCCGGGAGCGGTCCTGCCCCTGTTCGATCAACCGGTGCGTCTGGTCGCGGTTCCGGGCGCCGCCGCCGCGCGGCTGAAGGCGGACGAGGACGGTCCCGTCATACTTTCCGGCGGAGAGGGCGAGGCCTTTTCGCGCCGGGTGCTGAACCTGCTGCGACGGTTGGCGCGCGAGCGGTTGCAGGCGCGGACGGACCATCATCTGAAGGCGCTGGGCCAGGCGCCGGTGACGGTGTCGATCAACGACCCGAAGTCGCGCTGGGGCTCATGCAGCCCGCACAACCGCAGCATCCGCTACAGCTGGCGCGTGGTCATGGCCCCGCCTAAAGTGCTGGACTACCTCGCCGCCCATGAGGTTGCGCATCTGGTCCACGCTGACCACAGCCCGGCCTATTGGTCCGTAGTCCACGGCCTGATCGGCGACCACCGCCCTTTCCGCCGCTGGCTGAAGGAACACGGCGCGGCCCTGCACGCCGTGGGGCGATAAGCCGCCATTACCTCAGTAAGTACCGCGCCTTGCCTAGGAAATTCGCCCGAACTTATCGATCTGGCTTTCGACGTATGCCTCCAGATCAGGATGCCGTTTGAATACGGCCTCCGTTATTTTCCCGATTTCCCCGATCGTTGCGCCAGCCTGGAGCTTGATGGCTCTGCCCTCTGCGTCAGGCGCAAATTCCTGAACCATGACACCGATCTCTCCCAACTCGCGGGATGCTCTGTAGCAAGCGTTCAAAATCAGAATCGCGAATTCCCTGTCCATTCGATCGGGTCCTTTAGAAGAACAGCGGCTCGGTCTTGCGGTCGGGCGCGGGCGCCGGACGGGCCTGGGGCGTATCGCGCGGCGCCGAGGGCTGAGGCGCGGTCGGGCGCACCACCGGGGTGTCTGGGCGGCGGGCGTTGGGGTCGGACGACATCACGCGCGGCGCAGGCGTCGGTTCGGGTTCGCCATACAGGTCGGCGTCGGCCTGGGCGGGCGGGTTGTCGCCGTAAGGATCGCCGATCTGGCCCAGCATGTTTCCGATCGGGCTGGGCGGCTGCCAGCCTTCGGGCATGGCCGGACCGCTGGGGATGGCGGGGGCGTTGAGGCGAGGCAAGGCCGCCTCCATGAAGCCGCGCCAGATGGCGGCGGGAGCCGAGCCGCCGGTGACGCCGCGCATGGCGGTGTTGTCATCCTTGCCGACCCAGACGGCGGTGACGAAGCCGCCGGTGTAGCCGACGAACCAAGCGTCCTTATAGTCTGAGGTGGTGCCCGTCTTGCCGGCGATGTCGCGCCCGGCGATGGCGGCGGACCGGCCCGAACCCGAGGTGACGACGCCGCGCAGCATCTGGTTCTGATAGTAGAGGAAGGGATTGGAGATGGCCTGAACCGGGGCTCCGGCCCGGGCGTCGCGCTGATAGATGACGCGGCCTTGCGGGGTGCGGATGCGGCTGATGCCATAGGCGTTCACGCGGCGTCCGCCGTTGGCGAAGGCGTCATAGGCCTGGGCCATTTCGACCGGCGAAACCTCGACCGCGCCGAGCGCCATGGCGGGCTCCAGACCGATGCGGCTGGTGATGCCCAGACGGCGTGCGGTGCGTGAGACATTATCGCGTCCGACCCGGTCGGCGATGCTGGCCGCCACGGTGTTGGTCGATTGCGCCACAGCGTTGGCCAGGGTCGTCTCACCGATGAAGTTGCCGGAGTAGTTGCGCGGCGACCAGTTGCCGATCTGGATCGGTTGGTCGACCACCCGCGTCTCGGGCGTGTAGCCGGCCTCCAGCGCGGTCAGATAGACGAAGGGCTTCCATGCCGAGCCCGCCTGACGGCGCGCGTCGGTGGCGCGGTTGAACTGGCTGTCGGCGTAGGAGGCGCCGCCGATCATGGCCCGCACCCGTCCGTCGCCGTCCAGCGCCACCAGGGCGGCCTGTTCGACCCCGCGCGAGGCGTCGCGGTCCAGGATGCGGCGCACGGCCCGTTCGGCCGAGGTCTGCAGCGTCAGGTCCAGGGTGGTTTCGACCACCAGATCCTCGGTCGGTTCGCCGACGAGGCCGCGAATCTGCTTGTCCAGCCAGTCGACGAAATACTGGGCGTGTTGGGTGGCCAGGGTGCGCGAGACCCGCACGGGGGTGGCGGCGGCTTGGGCGCGCTGGGCGTCGGTGATGACGCCGGCCTCGACCATTTCATTCAGGACCACGGTGGCGCGCGCGCCCGCCCGTTCGCTTTCGGAGACCGGCGAATAGCGCGACGGCGCCTTCAGCAGCCCGGCCAGAAGTGCGGCCTCACCGACCGTCAGGTCCTTGGCCGACTTGTCGAAATAGCGTTGCGACGCCGCCTCGATGCCATAGGCCCCGGCGCCGAAATAGACCCGGTTCAGATAGAGGGCGAGAATCTCCTTCTTGGAGAATTTCATCTCCAGCCAGACCGCCAGCATTAGCTCCTGGACCTTGCGCTTCATGTTCTGGTCAGGGCTGAGGAACAGGTTCTTGGCCAACTGCTGGGTCAGGGTCGAGCCGCCTTGGACCACCCGCCCGGCGCGCATGTTGGCGACCATGGCCCGGCTCATGCCGATGGGATCAAAGCCGGGGTGGTTGTAGAAACGCCGGTCCTCGATGGCCACGAAGGCGGCGGGCACATAGTCGGGCAGGCTGTCCAGATCTGCGGGCGGCGCCATCTGGGTGCCGCGCACCGCGATCAGGGCGCCGTTCCGGTCCAGGTAGGTGATCGAGGGCTGGCGATCGACATTGTACAGGCTGTCGGTGCTGGGCAGGTCGCGGGCGAACACCGCAAAGAAGACGACCATGAAGATCAGCAGCCAGACGGCCAGAACGGCGCACCAGTAGAACAGACGCCTCCAGCCGCTGCGCCTGGGCTTGCCGTTTCCGGGGCCACCCTTGCCATTGCTGGAAGGGGGCGTATTGCGGCGCCCGCCGGGGACCGGGCCGGAGCCCTGTTCGTATGTCGTGCCGGGACCCGCCATCAAAACCTCTTCAAGCCAACGCCCGCTTCTAGCCGGTCGCGCGCATTGCGGAAACGCTGCAATGCGTTGCTGTCACGTTTGGACGGCGT